>Ga0070741_10000183_pt1 | contig 233477 bp, 233 predicted proteins | sample Coa_R1_4_FD_66440 | JGI IMG/M metagenome (GOLD analysis project Ga0070741, IMG submission 66440) | Surface soil microbial communities from Centralia Pennsylvania, which are recovering from an underground coalmine fire - Coalmine... | ecosystem: Environmental > Terrestrial > Soil >... | reverse complement strand
GTCATTCGCTCGCAGGATGCGAGCGAATTTCCTCGTGATGACAATGTTTTATTTTTTTGCGCTGTCCGAAGGCAGGATTCGTCATGGCGATGCGCAGCCAAAAGTGGCTATGCGATTGTGTTGGAGGCGCTAAAAGCCTCGGGTCTGGCGCAGAGCCCGGTACCGACGCGCGCTACAAAAGCGACTCGCGCGCGGGGGAGTTGGCTACGGCAGGACATTACAGATCCAGATTTTAGATTCGAGAAAGAGTAAAGCAGATCCGTCGGCAGTGGCTCGGCATACCCCACAGGCCGCGGCACCGCCCCGTCGCACCTGCTGCGACGGGCGATGGCCGCGGCAGCTTTGCTGTAGCCACTTAAAGTGAGACAAACCCGATGATTTCGGGGCCTTCCACGAAGTCGATCTCTTCGACGAGTACTGGAATGCGGGTCTGCTTCGCTTCAGAGGCAGTTACCTCCTGCTCGGTGACTGCAGGCTCCCTTGCGGGAGCGGGCTTCCTGGCAGGATGTTTCCTGGCGGGACGAGCCACCCGCGCGTGCCTGGCCGCTTTTTTCCCGTGCTTGGCCGTTGCTTTCGGCATAGATGTCCTCACTTTCTACCGCGGAATTACCTCACCCCCGGAGCATGAGCGCGGGCCCACGAGCATGCAGTGATGTGGATCACAGTGGCGGGTAAACTAATCTTTTAGGATTCGTTGAATGCTGGAGGTCCAATGGAGTTCAGTTCGGAAACTGCAAGACAGTGTTCTCCACAGGCTTTGCTGACGATGGTCAATGCGGCGCCTGCGGCGGAGGGGCCCTCACCGGCCGAGATCATGGAAGCGGCGCGGCAGCGCGAGGCCGCGCTGTCGCGACTGCTGATGGCTTACATCATCTCGGGGCTGGTGTTCATGCTCTTGCCGGGGACGTTCCTAGGGGTCTGGAACCTGCTGCAGATCAGCGGTGGCCAGAGCGCCGGGTCGGTTTCTCCCGCGTGGATTCAGGCGCACGGCCACGCGCAGGTATTCGGCTGGGTGGGGAGTTTCATTCTGGGGATTGGTTTCTATTCCATTCCTAAACTGAAGGGGATGCAAAAGGGCGCCTTTGCCGCAGCATGGATATGTTGGGTGATGTGGACGCTCGGGGTGGCGCTACGCTGGTTCGCCAACGTATACGGGTGGGAGTGGCGTCTTCTCCTGCCCATTTCAGGCGTGCTGGAACTGGCCGCGTTCGGCATTTTTTTTCGCGGCGTGTCGCAACATCGCCCCGAAGGGCCGAGCCGGAAAGGTCTGGATCCGTGGATCTGGGTGGTGATTACAGCGAGCGTGGGATTGCTTCTTACGTTGCTTGCCAACGCAGTGGCGACATTTTATCTGGCGTTCAAAGGGGCGGGTCCGGCGCTGGGGCACGTCCTGGATCAGCGGTATCTGGTGGTGATGGCGTGGGGATTTTTGGTGCCATTCGTGTGGGGATTCAGCGCCAAATGGATGGGCGTATTCCTGGGGCTGAAGCCAACGCGAGCGAAGCTCCTGGTCTTTGCGGCAGCGTTGAATTTCGCCGGGGTAGTCGTGACGTTTGCGGGCGGGGCGGCGCCGGCTACGATAATTTTTGTGGCAAGCGCCGCAGTCGCCATTGCCGCCTTGCGCATGTTCGAGCGTTCCCAGCACCAAGCCAAAACGCGCGGCGTGCACGTGAGCTTTCCGTATTTCATCCGCATGGCTTACGGCTGGCTGCTGATTGCGGCCGTGCTCGGAGTCGCTGCGGCACGGTGGGACAGTTCGGGCGGGATCTGGGGGGCGTCGCGGCATGCGCTGACGGTGGGATTTATTTCCATAATGATACTCAGCGTGGGCCAGCGAATCCTGCCGGCATTTGCGGGCATGCGCCTGCTTTGGAGCACGCGCCTGATGTTTGCGGGCCTGTTGCTGCTGGCCGCAGGATGCACGCTCCGCGTTACCTGCGAAATTCTGGCCTATCAGGGTTATGCGCAGTGGGCCTGGAGTGCGCTGCCGCCGTCGGCCCTGCTTGAACTGGGGGGCATCACAGCATTTGCGATCAATATTCTGGGCACGTTCATCCTCGAACCGAGTCACGTACAAAAACAGCCGTTCGCTGTACCTCCGGCACTTTGATTGCATATCCCGTTGCGATAGAAGCGTACAATTTCGCGTGTCTGTGACGTTCATGAACTCCGGGAGGGTTCGATGAGCAATGGAAGCAGACGGACGCTGCTGGTTTCACGGGCATGGGTGCAGGCAGCCATCATCGTTTTTCTGTTCGGTTTTCTGGTGCTCGGGCTGCTCGCTTACCGGACGTACACAGGGGAGCCGCCGATTCCGGGGCGAGTGGTGGATGCGAGCGGCAACGTCCTGTTTACCCGCAGCGATATTCTGGAAGGACAGGGCGTGTTCCTGCGGAATGGGCTGATGGAGTACGGCTCGATTTTTGGGCACGGCGCATATCTTGGGCCGGACTACACGGCCGACTATCTGCATCGCGCGGCGCTGATCGTCCGAGATATTTACGGAGGAGCGCAATCGGACCGGGCCGAAGCCGAGACCATCAGCGATTTCAAACAGAACCGATACGACCAGCAGTCGGATACGCTCACACTGAGCGCGGCCCAAGCGCAGGCCTTCGTCCGTTTGCGTGAATATTACGGCGGCTATTTTGGGGAGCCAACCAGCAAATACGGATTGCGGCCGGGGGCGATTACGGATGGCCGCCAGATCAGTGCCCTGACGGCCTTTTTCGGCTGGTCCGCCTGGGCCGCGGCGGCACTGCGGCCCGGCCACGCTTATTCCTATACGAATAACTGGCCGCCGGAACCTTTGGTGGAGAACCATGCGACCGCGGATGCCGTCATCTGGAGCGTGCTTTCGCTGATCGCGCTGCTGGGGGGAATTGGGTTGCTGCTGGCCGCCTTCGGACGCTGGAATTTTCTGGGGTGGCACGGGCGTGAGCAAAAGACGATTTCTTTCCGTCCGCCGGGGCAGGTGGCGCTGACGCCGGCACAGCGATCCTGCGCCTGGTTTTTCCTGGTGATGGCGCTGCTGTTTCTTCTGCAAGTGCTCTTCGGAGGCGCCACGCAACATTATCGGGCGGAGATTGCGAATTTTTTTGGCGTCAACCTCGCGCGCACACTGCCGTTTAATGTTGCCCGGACTTGGCATTTGCAACTCGCCATCTTCTGGGTGGCCACTTCTTATCTCGCGGCGGGGATTTTTCTGGCTCCGCTGATTTCAGGGCGCGAGCCTAAAGGCCAGCATTGGCTTTCCTATTCATTGCTGGGGGCGCTGGCGATCGTCGTATTCGGCAGCCTGGCAGGTGAATACGCGGGCATCTGGGGCGGGTTCGGACGTTATTGGAATTGGTTTGGCAATCAGGGCTTCGAATATCTCGATCTCGGCCGCTTCTGGCAAATCCTGCTCACGATCGGCCTGGTCTTCTGGGTGATCATCCTTTTTCGAGGCCTGCGCGGAAGCCTGCACGACGACAGCCTGGGCAACATGCCCTGGCTATTTTTCTTTGCGGCGTTGTCGATACCGGCGTTTTACGCGGTGGGGCTGCTGGCGCAGACCGATTCGAATTTTACGACTACAGATTTCTGGCGCTTCTGGGTAGTGCACCTGTGGGTAGAGGATTTTCTCGAATTATTTACGACGATCATGGTGGCCTATGTGTTTGTGCTGCTCGGCGTGGTGCACGAACGGGTGGCGCTGGCCATGATTTATCTGGACATTGTTTTGTATTCGGCCGGCGGCGTAATCGGGACCATGCATCACGTCTATTTTTCCGGGGAGCCTTCGGTACACATGGCGCTGGGAGCGTTTTTCTCGGCAGCCGAAGTGATTCCACTGACCTTTCTGACCCTCGAAGCATGGAGCTTTCTGCAGCTCGGCGCAAGGCAGGGAGCACGTTCAGCTTCGCAATTTCCACATTTCTGGGCAGTGATGTTTCTGGCCTCGGTGGGATTTTGGAACTTTCTCGGGGCGGGAATTTTCGGCTTTTTGATCAACTTGCCCATTGTTTCCTACTATGAAATTGGCACCGCACTCACGCCGAATCATGGGCATGCGGCAATGATGGGTGTTTACGGCATGCTGGCGGTGGCGCTGGCGCTTTTCTGTATTCGCTACATGATTCCCGAGGAACGCTGGTCGGAGCGCACGGCGAAGGTCAGTTTCTGGTCGCTGAATATCGGGCTGCTGTGGATGGTGTTTGCGACGCTGCTGCCGCTGGGAATCCTGCAGCTCTATCATTCGGTGAGCACCGGTTACTTCGACGCACGGAGCCTGCAATACCTGACGGGCGGCGCAAATCCTGTGCTGGAATGGCTCAGATTTCCCGGGGACGTTTTGTTTATTGTGGGTGGCGTCATTCCGCTGGTATATCTCTGCTGGCTGGGCGTGTGGCACGGAGCGCGGCGCGAGATGACGGAGGTGCCGCAGCAGCTTCTTTTCAGTGAAGGAGAAGAAGTGGGAGTGCGATGATGAAGAATAGCAGATCCCTCGTCGCTCGACCGCATGATGGCCTGCGGCCGAGGTTTCCTCGGGATGACAGGGTTCATAAGCAGCTTCTCTTCAGAAAAAAAGTGGAAGCGGGTAAATGAGGGGCGGGCTTCCAGTCGAAATGCTTCTGGCGTGCGGCTATGCAGTTTTCCTGGTGGCGGTCGCTGCGGTGCTGGAAAAGGTCGCCAAACACGCTCAGCGCAGAAGCGAGCAATATGAACTGGCTGGGTTTCGGTATCACGCCGGTTCGGACGTCTGGGAGTGCCCGGAAGGCAGTCATCTGGTGCGCGTAGAGACAGACGATCTACGACGCGCCGTGCGCTATCGCGCGCCGGCGAGACACTGCAATGGCTGCCACAAGAAAGGAGATTGCACCGATTCGGACCAGGGCCGTGAAATCGAGCAGCGGCTTGATCTATGGCTTCAGACGGGACTGAACCGGTTCCACCGCGGTCTTTCACTCACGTTGCTTGTCCTCGCCGGATTATTGCTTGTCGTCGAGACATTGAGGTATCCGGGAACGATCAGGGCGGGATTGCCCGCAGGCCTGCTGGTGGTGATTGCATTCGCCGGGGTTAGATTGGTATCGCGGCCTTCGAATGGGTGCGCGGATCGGCGGCCGTAATTAGCGCCCCGACGCGTGCGGCTTTTGCGACGAGCGAGTTCTCGCGCTCGAGAGGCACGCGTCGGGGACCCGCATGCCGCCGCCGATCGAGTTTTCGCCAGGGGCGATTCTGTTTATGAGAGTGCCTTGATCTCCTTTACGTGAATGGTCTTGGTCGCCGCGTCCAAAGTTCCGGTAATCTGCACGCTCTTTGCGCCGACATAAGGCTGGACGAGGTCCTGGTCATCCAATTTGTAACTGGTCTTTGTCGCCGGATCGTAGAGCACATACTTGCTTCCGGGCTTCACAAAGTGGGCGTAGTACAGGACGCACGACGTTTTGTCCTTGATGTCCTGCGACACTTTCATGGGCGTTTGAACGCAGTTCAGCTGCTCGTCGGCAATTTCACCCTTGAAAGTAGTGGCGCCTTGCGCCACAGCAAACGGAGCCGTAAATACCAGCAGGAGAGACAGCAATCCAAAGAAGGCGACGCCATGCTTCAGGTCGCGACTACGGACACACGCGTTCATGTAGCCTCCATCAAGCAATGATTTTGTGGTATCGCCCCTGAGCCATGCGGCCCAGGCGCTCCCTGCAACCAGCCATTTAGCGGCGCAGCAGGGCATGACCAAATCCAGCGCCGCTCACCACTGAAACTTGTTGCCTCATTCTCGTGGGGATCGGGGTCATCGTGATCCGGATGCGCCACCGGTGGGCCGAGACACCGATCGAAGCCAGAGCGGAAGTCGAAGAGGCCCTGGAAGCAAAAACAATCGCGAGGAACGAGGTTGATCATCACATACCTCCTTCGACGTCACCGCATGCGCTTTTTTTCACACGCAAGCTATGCTCGCGCTGAGCCGCAGCGATGAAGGCCCAAGGGGCTAAAAAGCCGACCCTTGGAAGAGATGGCATGTAATGGCTCGGCTGCTGTAGTGTCGAGCCTGCGCGTCTTACTATCATATTTATTTAGCAATGTCAAGTACATACACAAGTCCATTGTATGCTGATCGATGTTCGAGGTTAGTAGCAGAGAATCAAGCGTCCGGCGCGGAATTTCAAATCGCAGATTTGAGATTTCAGAACAAGCGCTGAAAAGCCTCGGGCTGGCCCAGAGATCGGGCCCGACCCGAGCTACAAAACTGTCCCAGTGAGCCATGTGGAATTACAAACGGCAGATTTTGAGATTTCAGAAAGAGCGAAAGCAGATTCCTCAGACGCGGCGCTGCACGGGGATGTTGGCCATGCGCAGCACGTGGGCGACTTCGCTTTCCTTCAGGCGGGAGGCGTCGTATTCGAATGACAGCAGGTTCAGGTGCTCGTCAACGCGGAAACGGCGCAAACCATAAGTATTAGCAAATTGCCCAAGGACGCGGAGTTGTTCGGGGCGTAACGGGCCCTGAAGTTCGTAAGTAACTTCGACGAGGGTCATGCGGCGATTATAGCAAGAGGCACAGGGAGCACAGAGCAGAGGTCACGGAGAAATGCAGATTCAGTGGAGCACGCAATCCTGAAGCGCAGGCTCGACGACGTTCATCTGTATTACTGTATACATTGAGACAAAGCCCAGGACTATACAGAGGTCACCGAGTCTTAGGTTCAAACTAAAAGTCAGAAGCCAAAGGAGAGTTCGCCAAGCAAGGCTCAGAATTTTCGAGCGCCGACAGCGCGGAGCCCGCGGGGAATAGAAGAATGGCCGAGCAGAAAGCGATGGAACGGGATCCAGTTTGCGGAATGCAGGTCGATCCTGCAGCGGCGCGGGCAAAAAGCGAGTACCGGGGCCGCACATATTATTTTTGTTGTGCGGGTTGCGCCAAGAAATTCGAGGCGTCGCCGGAAGAATACCTGAAGCCACGGGCGACCACGCCCCATTCGGCCGGCCCGGTGCTGATGACGATTTCCCCGGCCGCATCCGGCGCTAAGCGTGTTTCGATGCAGCCCTCAGCGATGGCGGCTTCCAAAACGACTGCTTCGCGCAAATCTGCCGTTTCCGCGGCTGACTATACATGCCCCATGGATCCGGAGGTTCACCAGAGCGTCCCGGGTGCGTGCCCGAAGTGTGGAATGGCGCTGGAGACTGCCATTCCCGTAGAGCCATCCAGCAAAACTGAATACGTCTGCCCGATGCATCCAGAGATTGTGCGGGCCGAGCCAGGTTCGTGCCCTATTTGCGGGATGGCGCTTGAGCCGCGAGTGGCGGCGGCGGAGGAAAGAGAAAATCCGGAACTGACGAGCATGAGGCGGCGGTTTTGGGCGAGTGTTGTGTTGACGCTGCCAATCCTGGCTGCGGCCATGGGCGAACACCTGCCGGGCATTCCACTGGCAAATTTCATTTCACCGCGCGCGCTTACGTGGATGGAGTTATTCCTGGCAACGCCGGTCGTGCTGTGGGCCGGGTGGCCGTTTTTCGTGCGTGCCTGGCAATCGGCGGTCAACCGCAGCCCGAATATGTTCACGCTCATTGGGATGGGCGTCGGTGTGGCCTACGTTTACAGCGTGGTGGCAACGATAGTTCCGGAAATTTTTCCGCCGTCCTTTCGCGAGGCATCGGGGCAAGTGGGTGTGTATTTCGAAGCGGCAGCGGTGATCACCACGCTCGTACTCCTGGGGCAAGTTCTGGAGTTGCGGGCGCGCAGCCGAACTGGTGCGGCCATTCGGTCGCTGCTGGGGCTGGCGCCGAAAACAGCACGGCTGATTGGAGATGACGGGTCGGAAAGAGATGTGCCGCTCGACGGCGTGAGAGTTGGGGACCGGCTGCGCGTTCGACCGGGAGAAAAGATACCCGTTGATGGCGTGGTTTTAGAGGGAAAGAGCAGCGTAGACGAGTCGATGATCACCGGCGAGGCGATTCCGGTGGAAAAGGAAAAAGACGATCGAGTGACCGGGGCGACGGTGAACGGCACCGGTTCGCTGATCGTACGCGCCGAGCGAGTGGGCGGTGAAACGCTGCTGGCACAGATCGTGCGCATGGTCGCGGAGGCGCAGCGCAGCCGGGCGCCGATTCAGAAACTGGCGGATCAGGTGTCGGGTTATTTCGTTCCAATTGTAGTGGGCGCGGCAGTGTTGACGTTTGCGGCCTGGGCAGTTTGGGGACCGGCTCCACGGCTCGCACACGCACTGGTCAATGCCGTGGCGGTGCTGATTATCGCGTGCCCATGCGCGCTTGGGCTGGCAACGCCGATGTCCATCATGGTGGCGATGGGCCGAGGCGCGACGGCGGGCGTTCTTTTCAAGAATGCGGAAGCGATTGAGCTGATGCGGAAAGTGGATACGCTCGTGGTGGACAAAACCGGGACGCTGACCGAGGGCAAGCCGAAGCTTTTGTCAGTTGAGGCGCAAGACGGATTCGACACGAACAAAATTTTACGACTGGCCGCCACATTGGAGCGCGGGAGCGAACATCCCCTGGCCTCGGCGATTGTGCAGGGTGCCGAGGAGCGCGGCGTCGCGCTCGGTGGGGCGGAGGGCTTCGAATCCATCACCGGCCAGGGAGTCCGTGGACGCGTGGATGGAGTTCAGGTGGTGGTGGGCAATAGCAAGTTCCTGCAGGAATTGGGTATGGACGTGAGCCCGCTGGCCAATCGCGCGGAAGCCTTGCGCGCTGACGGCCAGACGGCGATGTTCGTGGCCGTTGACAACAAAATTGCGGGATTGCTGGGCGTGGGCGATCCAGTTAAGGCAAGTACTCCGGAGGCAATCAAGCAGCTTCACGACGACGGTGTGCGAATTGTGATGCTGACGGGCGACCACCGAACGACGGCCGAATCGGTGGCGAAGAGGGTCGGGGTGGACGAAGCGATCGCTGAGGTTCTGCCTCAGGGAAAAGCTGAGATAGTGAAGCGCCTCGAGGGGCAGGGCCGATTCGTGGCCATGGCGGGTGATGGCATCAATGATGCGCCGGCGCTGGCGCAAGCGCAGGTAGGAATCGCGATGGGAACGGGAACCGATGTGGCCATGGAAAGCGCCGGCGTGACGCTGCTGAAGGGAGACCTGCGGGGGATTGTTCGCGCGCGGCGGCTAAGCGGCGCGACAATGCGCAATATCAAACAGAATCTTTTCTGGGCGTTTGTATACAACGCGGTTGGCGTGCCGATCGCGGCGGGCGTGTTGTATCCGTTCTTTGGGCTTTTGCTGAGTCCGATGATTGCGGCGGCGGCGATGAGCTTTAGTTCGGTTTCGGTGATTTCGAATGCGTTGCGGCTGCGGAAGGCAGCGCTCTGAGAGCACTTTGACCGAGTGCCAAGCGGACGCGCGGCAGCACAAAGTAGCGCTGTACAGCCCAAAAGTGGCTGCGACGGCGCCTTTGCCGTGAAAGGCCTCGGGTCTGGCCCTGCAGATTGGGCCCGACCCGAGCTACAACCTCAAAGGCAAATTGCTCGCCCCATGGCGACAAAAGCAGGTCCCACGGCCCGGAATGCACGCCTCGAGATGACAGCACAAGAATTGGAGTTGCAGCCATGGGTGCCACCCGGGTCCGTCGCGGCTATGCCACGTCTAGAAAAGCAAGGAGGCGATGTCGGTGGGATGGGCGCCGACTGGGATGAGCGTGAGAAGGCTCGAGGTGCGGAGACGGATGACGGCGAGGTCGTTGGAGTCCTGGTTGGCGACGAGCAGAAGATCGCCACTGGCGTCGAGAGCGCATGCGACGGGCTCGCGGCCGACGGGAATGGGTTGCCCGAGATGGCGCATGTTGATGGCAATCGGCAGGATCCGACCGGCAGCGGAATCGGAAAGATAAAGCGAATCGGCATTGGCGCTGAGAACTCCGGTTTCCGGGGCGAGCCCGACGAGCATGGATTCGGCGATTTCGGTGGTCGAGGTGTTAATGATCTCAATGGCGTGGAGATCGGGGACGGTAACGTAGAGTTCGCCGCCATCAGGTTTGAGGATCATGGCGTGGGGCGCACCGCCAAGTTGCAGATTCGTGAGCAGGACATTGCGCTTGAGATCGACCGCAGAGATTTTCCTGGCGTCGGCCGCGGACACAAAAGCGACTGAGCTGTCGGGCAGGACCACGACTTGATCGGGATGTTCGGCGACGGGAATGGTGGCAACCGGCGCGAGCGTCTGCGCGTCGAAAATACCGAGCGTGGAGTCGTCACGATTGGCCACGAGCAACAGGCGGCCATTAGGCGTGAGGCGTGCGACCCAGGGATGGCGGCCAGTACGCGCCCGGGCCGTGATCTGCCGAGTAGCGGTGTCGATGCGGACGACTTGGTTCGAACCTGAAGAAACAGCATAGGCGCGCTGGCGATCGGAAGACAATTCGAGGCCCGCCGAGAGGGGTCCCACGGGGATGTGTGCGCTTACGCGGCCGGTCTCAGCATTAATCACCCAAACGTATCCGGTATCACCGGATCCGCCGGGCGAACCAGAAACACCCCAGAGTTCTTTGCGCGTACCCAAAACGTGCAGCCCGGAAGGCAGCGGACCGACGGAGATGGTGGCGATTGTTTTGAGGGCAATGAGATCGACTACGCTGAGGGTTCCATCGCCGGCGTTGGCGACGTAAGCGTAGAGCCGGGCACCGGGATTCAAGACGGCGGGGCGATATTCGCGCTTGATTTGCCAGCCGGCAATCGCGGAGAGGAGAGCGATCAACACTACCGCGCGGAGATAGGTTTTGCGTTTCATCGGCAATTTGGCACGAACGAGAACTTCGAATTGTGCCATGCCAATCGGTTGAGGACCACGGCTGAACAGCAAGAGATCAGGCAATAGCTTTTCGGAAACAGGCATGATCGGGCCGGTTTCGCGTCTTGTTTTGGTGCGTTATGGTGGATGCCCAGCGAGGAGGGTCTAAGAAATGAAGAAACTCACAAAGGTGATATTGGTGCTGGCGGTTGTGCTGGCTGGCGCGTCGGCATTGGCTGCACAAATTGCGATCGGAATCAGGATCGGCCCGCCTCCGCCGCCGCGGGTGATTCACGTGGTGCCAGAGCGTCCTGGACCGGATTTTGTGTGGGTCACAGGGTATTGGTATCCCGTGGCGGGACATTACAGGTGGCACGAGGGCTACTGGACACGTCCGCCGTATCCGGGCGCGCGCTGGGTCGCGGCGCGTCACGATGGTGAGCGCTTTTATGAAGGTTATTGGGAGGGGGATCGCGGGCGAGTGGAACACGATCATCGTTGGGACCACGACCGTGAGCGCGATCGTCATTGGGACCATGACAACGGACGCGGACACGCCTACGGCCGTGAGAAGCACGAGCGGGATGATCGCGACCGGGATGATCACGACCGGTAATTAAGTCTGATTTGATGATGGGGCGCTCCAAACATCTGGGGCGCCCTTTCTGTTTTATATCGTGTAAAAAGCGGGGACCAGCACAACCCGGAATGGCTGCGCCACAAAGCAGGGGTAAAGATTTGGCGGCGTTAACGACTTCTGCTTTGGGATCCTGGCACGCGCCGAGAAAGCCCGGCGCCTACAGATTCGGACAGATCACTTTTCGTCTTCGCCGGCGGCCTCGTTGCCCAGCAATTTGTTATAGGTCTGGAATTCGCTGGGTTCCCAGAACATTTCCCGCACGTCGAACGTTTGCGGTTCGAGGTTGAAGACGAGTTTATTGAGAGCGATCCAGGGCTTCGTATAGAACTTCGGATCATCGATCAGGACGGAAAGCTCGAGGTGATCACGGTCGAGGCGGTGAAAGGTTTCTTCAACACGGAGTTTATCGCTATGGGGACGGCCGGCATGGTCGATCCAGGTTCTTTCGTCAAGCCCGGTGGTTTCCACCACGAATGTGTAATCATCCACCCATTTGCCCAGTGAGTAGCCGAACCAACGCGGCTCGGCGTCTTTGGGCACTTCGCGGCCATCGGTCCAGATGACACGCCACACCCTGCCGAATTGATACATAAGATAGATCGCCACGGGCGTCTGGAGGATATTCACGGTCCGCAGTTCGAAAAGATCCTCACGCGGCATGCCCTGGGGATCGCCGGCGATTACGGGATCGTTCGATTCCGTAGCGAGCGTGCTGCGGAATCCATTGCTGGGTTTGGTTTCCTTGAGCGCCTCGAGACCGGCAGCCGTGAAGGGAGGATTGTGTTCAGGTCTGCCGTCGTCGGGCATGGCCGCCGGGCCGAGCGCCTGGATGCCGCCGTCGCCAGGATCCCAGATGCCGGAAAGATCCCGCTTTGGCGCGGGGGGTGATTTCTCGCCTTTCACCGGAAGCTTGACCGGACGACCCCAGCCATCGCGACGATTTTCCAGCCAATTCGGCGGGCGCCTTTCATTGAGAGGCGCCGGAGAGTTTGCAGGGGAGGAGTCCTGCGAGCGCGCCAGCGGGACGAGCAACGTAACCGCCAGCACAACGGTCAGAGGAAGAGAGCGGCGTAGCATCATGATTCCGATGACTACTTGTACGATTCGGCTGACTTGCCGGAATCGTCTGTGGGAACAATCCGGCCGGGCAGGCGCTGGCCGCTGGCCGTTTCCACGTAAACGATGCGGCCGATGGGCTTGCCATTTTTCACCGTGATGACGCGGATACTGATGGGGTCGCCGGGCTTGAGCGAACTCTTGAGCCATCCCATGTTCGTCATCGTGGTGGGATTTTCGGTTTCGGCCATCCAGTGCACGACCTGGCCGTTCTCGCCCGCTACGTCGAAGAGGACGACGCAGTGAGGATTGGCCCAGATGAATTGAGTAACCGTTCCTTTAAGGTTGATTTGCTTGGTCGGATCATAGGCCGCGTTACCGTGGTGCGCGACGAGAGGAAGGGAAAGGACCGAAAGAGCAATACCCAGAGTCAGGCCGATCAGGACTTTGCCTTTCAAGTGCCACCTCCGATTTGTGCCAGCGAAATGCGTATGAATGTATTCGGGCTCGGTGTTGCAAGCGCTCCTAGATTGAGGCGATTTTAGAGACAGAGCGTGACCGGCGTCAAGGAGCTTTCGGCTGACAAAAGTATGGGGAGTTGATGTGCGAAACAGGACGCGGGCGCCGGCAAGTGGCCGCTCCAGCCGATGGGAGCCGCAAAGACCCAAAAGCGACGGCTGCTCACTTGGCGGGCAGGTCCAAGAGTGCTAATTTACTGCCAACCACACCGGACCAAATCAGGAGAGGAGGTGTTTCGTGCGGAATCGCCTCATTTCAGCGGCCGCGGCAATGGCGGCGATGCTGGTGCTTGCACCGGCATCACGCGGGCAGGGCGCGGCCAAGCCGGGAAGCGTGCCCGATATCTCCGGCGTGTGGCAGGTGACTAAATTCCAACCGAAGCTGTTTCCCAATGGCGGAGCGCCGCTGACGGCGTGGGGCGCGGCGAAGCTCAAAGCAGCCAATCCGGAAACCAACGATCCAAATCTTGGATGCCTGCCCGAGGGAATTCCGCGCTTCATGTTTGTGCCGCTGCCGATGGAGATCTTTCAAGTGGCGTCGCGAGTGGTGATCATTCGCGAGGGCACGCAGGCGATGCGGCAAATCTACATGAATCGCGGACACCGCGACGACCTCTACCCAACATATTCGGGCGATTCGGTGGGCAAATGGGAAGGGAATACTCTCGTCGTGGACACGATCGGATTCAACGACAAGACGTGGATCGACTCAAGCGGTCTGCCGCACAGCGAGAAGATGCACGTGGTCGAGCGCATCCGCCGCGTGGATCACGATACGCTTGTGGACGATGTCACCGTGGAAGATCCGATGGCGTACACCAAGCCGTTCACGGTTCAGCAAGCATACAAATTGAAGCCGGGGTGGGAGATTCAGGAACTCGTTTGCACCGAGAATAACAAGTACACGTATCAGGGAAATGAGGGGACCAAATAGCGCAAGGTAGAGAGGAGACGCCGATGAGGATCAGGTTGGCGGCTGTGATCGCTGCTGTTTTGGTGCTGATGCTCGCGGGATCCGTTTTCGCACATCACGCGACGGCATCGTACAACATGACGCAATCGAGCACGGTGAAGGGCACAGTGACGAATTTCGAATGGACGAATCCGCACGCTTATATTTATCTCGACGTGAAAGACGCCAAAGGCACAACCGAAAAATGGACTGTGGAACTCGGGACGATCGGGATGCTTTCCCGGGCCGGTTGGAAGCGAGATACGGTGAAGCCGGGAGATGAAATCACGGCCACCGGAAATCCGGCAAAGGATGGGCGCCCGCTGATGCGGTTCGAGAAGCTCGTGTTTGCGAACGGCCGGGAGCTCACGTCGGAGGTGCAGTAAAATCGGGCTTTGTCGCGCAGGGCGGAAAATTTTGCTTCTGACGCGGCCCAGGCGTTGTAAGCTATCGATTAGGCGGTAATCATCCATGGTTGCGGCAGTTGCATCGGAGTTCATTGAGCCCCGAACGCACCGAATCCAGCATCACGCTTGAGGCGGAGTTCGCGATCGAACAACGATCAGACGAAAAGCCCGCCGAGAAAGGAGAAGCGCATGGCGCGAATCTCGCTTCGAGTAAATAACCGGGCAAAGGTTGTCAATACCGACCCCACGACTCCGCTTCTTTACGTCTTGCGCAATGATCTCGAATTGCACGGGCCGCGATTTGGGTGCGGACTCGGGCAGTGCGGCGCGTGCACGGTCATCCTGGAGGGAAACGCGGTGCGCTCGTGCAGCGTGCCGGTGAGCGCGGCCGAGAACCGCAGCATCACCACGCTCGAAGGGCTGGGCACTTTGGAGCATCCTCATCCGCTGCAGGCCGCGTTTATCGAAGAGCAGGCGGCGCAATGCGCTTATTGCATGAACGGCATGATCATGACGGCCAAAGTTCTGCTCGATAAGAATCCTCATCCCAGCGACGATCAGATCAAACAGGCACTGAACGGAAATCTCTGCCGCTGCGGCAGCCACCTGCGCGTGATTCGCGCGGTGAAGCGCGCCGCCAGCGTGAAAGCGTGAGGAGGCCGACGATGAACTCGAAGATTTCACGCAGACAAGTTCTGAAGGGCACAGGCGCGCTGGTAATTGGCTTCAATATTTTCGGATCGGCGTCGGAGGTATTTGCGCAGCTCGGTCCGGGGCCGGACCGGGCAGGGGATTTGCAGGCGACTTCGCTGGATTCGTGGATTGCGATCGGGCGCGACGGCGGGGTGACGGTTTTCTCGAGCAAGGTCGACCTCGGTACGGGCGTGGAAACGGCGCTGGGGCAGATCGTCGCGGATGAGTTGGATGTGCCGTTCAATCGCGTGAAGATGGTCACCGGCGACACGACCAAGGCAGTCGATCAGGGGATCACCGCGGGCAGCCGAACGATCGAGCTGGCGGGGCCGCAATTGCGTCATGCGGCAGCGGCGGCGCGGCAGGAACTGCTCAAGCTGGCGTCGGAGAAGCTGAGCGCGCCGGTTTCGCAGTTGACGGTGACGGATGGCGTGGTCAGCGTGATGGGGAACGGCAAACGGGTCTCTTATGCCGCGCTGCTGGGCGGCAAGAAGTTCAACGTGACGATTCCCGCGACGGGTAATGGTTGGGGGCTGAAGTTGGCGCCCGATGTTGCAGTCAAGGACCCCAAAGACTACAAGATTGTCGGCAAGAAGCAGGACCGCGTGGACCTGCCGCCGAAGTTCACGGCGCAATTCACCTACGTGCAGGACGTGCGCGTTCCGGGGATGCTGCACGGGCGCGTGGTGCGTCCGCCGACGGTGGTGTCGAAGCCGGCGAGTATCGATGAAGAATCGATCAAGGACATTCCGGGCATAGTCAAAGTTGTGCGCGAAGACAGCTTCGTGGGCGTCGTCGCGGAGACGGAGTGGGCCGCGATCCAGGCGGCCAAGGCGCTGAAAGTGACGTGGACGACTCCCGAAACCAAAATGCCGGCGAATGCAGAGGCTGTTTACGATTATCTGAAGAATACGAAAGCATTCGCGCAGCGGCCGGGAATGGCGCCTCGCGGAGATGTAGATGCGGGGCTCGCGAAAGCGAGCAAGACGTACGAGCAGACTTACCGGTGGCCCTTCCAGATGCACGGGATGCTTGCGCCTTCGGCGGCAATTGCGGACGTGCAGGGGAATAAGGCGACCGTGTGGGCGCCGTCGCAGGGCATTTTCGATACGCGCACGCGCGTGGCGAAATTGTTGGGCGTTCCCGAAGATAATGTGGTCGTGCTATATCGCGAGGCTTCGGGCTGCTACGGCCGGCTCGGGACCGACGACGCGGCCGAAGACGCCGTGGTGATGTCGCGCGCGGTGGGCAAGCCGGTGCGCGTGCAATGGATGCGCGGCGATGAACACGGCTGGGAGCCGAAAGGGCCGGCGCAACTGCTGACGGTGCGCGCGGCGTTCGATTCGTCGGGTAAAGTGACCACGTGGGATTTCCTCGATCACAGCTTCCCGTGGACGGAGGCAAATGGCATTCCGCTGGTGACTTCACGCCAGGTCGGGCTGAAGGGGCAAGGGCAAGGGCAGCCCAATGGCACCGGCGGGGGCGGCGAAACCTATCAATTCGATAATCAGCGCATTGTCGCGGCGGCTATTCCGTGGGTGCAGCCCGATCCCACACCGCTGCGCACTTCTCCGCTGCGCGCGCCGGGCGATCTGGCGCGCATGTTTGCCAGCGAATCGTTTATGGACGAACTGGCCGCGTCGCAGAATGCAGACCCGGTGCAATTCCGGCTGCGCTATGCGTCCAACAACAACCGCGCGACAGACGCATTGACAGCCGTCGCGCGGCTGGCGAACTGGCAGGCACGGCCTGCGCCCGCGCCGGTTTCGGCCGGGAGCGTAGCTGCCGGGCGAGGCGTCGCTGTCAGCGCGCGTTCGAACACCGTGGTCGCGGTAACTGCCGAAGTCGAAGTCGATAAGACGAGCGGCGAGGTCACCGTGAAGCGAGTGTGCGTGGCGCACGACTGCGGGTTGATCATCAATCCCGACGGGCTAAAGAACCAGATCGAAGGCAACGTGATCCAAGGCACGAGCCGGGCGATCATGGAAGAAGTGAAGTTCGATTCGTCCGGGATCAAGAACCTCGATTGGGCGAGCTATCCGATCCTGCGGTACGAAAAGATTCCGCAGATTGAGATTCAATTAATCGACCGGCCGGAGATGCCGGCGCTGGGCGGCGGCGAGCCTTCGATCGGTCCTGTGCCCGCGGCGATCGCGAACGCCATCTTCGACGCGACCGGAGCGCGGCTGCGCGAGGCGCCGTTCACGCCGGAGCGCGTCCTGCGAGCGATGCGCGAAGGCGTGACCACCACACAGCGGGCGTAATCGTTTCCGCAAAACCGAGTTTGCCGTCATTCTGAGTGAAGCGAAGAATCTCTCCTTAAAGGACGAAGGAGCGATTTTTCATCGGGGCGCCCCTCAGAATCACAACGGCTGTTGCGCGACAGAATCCGTTGAGTTGAAACCTGAAAAGCAGATCCCTCGTTGTTAGCCCACGCGAGAAGCGCGGGCTAACTGCCTCGGGATGACAGCGCTGGAAATACCGCAGAGTAAGGGACGGAATCATGAAGACGATAGCGGCAGTGGCGTTGGGAATTTTGCTGGGTGGGCTGACTTATGTGGCCGGGACGCCGGATGTAATCGCGGATGCGCCGGCGGCGCATGCCGCGGTGGATGCGGCGGCGTGTGGGCGGCTGAGGTCGCTGGCGCTGCCACACAGCAGCGTGAATTCCGCAAAAGTGATCGAATCGGGCGCGTTCCAGCTGCCGAACGGACCGAGCGGCGCGGCGGCCTTCGGCGATCTTCCGGCATTCTGCCGCGTAGAGATGACGCTGAAGCCCTCGAGCGATTCCGATATTAAATCCGAAGTCTGGCTGCCCATGGCCGGCTGGAACGGCAAATTCCAGATGGTTGGCAATGGCGGCTGGAATGGGTTCATTCAATACGGCGCGCTCGCGGCGGCGCTGCGTCGCGGCTATGCGGCGGCATCGACCGATACCGGACACGTGGGAGACACAGCGAGCTTCGCGCCGGGGCATCCGGAGAAGCTGATCGACTTCGGTTACCGGGCTGTGCACGAGACAACCGTGCAGGGCAAGACGGTCGTGGCGGCGCTCTACAGCGAGCCGCCGCGGTATTCGTATTTCACCGGCTGTTCGGGCGGCGGGAGGCAGGCGTTTATGGAAGCGCAGCGCTATCCTGCCGACTTCGAAGGCATCATCGCAGGCGATCCCGGATGGGATCGCGCGGCGGAAAGCGTGCAGCTCATCGCCGCCGCTCAGGCCACGCACAAGGATGCGGCGAGCTTCATTCCCAGGGAAAAATTCGTCGTGCTGCATCAGGCCGCGCTCGATGCCTGCGACGCGCTCGATGGAGTGAAGGACGGCATCATCAACAATCCGCTGAAATGCAAGTTCGATCCCGCGGTGACGCTTTGCAAGGGCGCTGATGGGCCAAACTGCCTGACGGCGGCGCAGGTGGAAGCGGCGAAAAAGCTCTATGCCCCGATTGTGGATCCCGAAACCAGGCAGGAAATATTCCCGGGATTCGAACCGGGCACGGAACTGCGTTTTGCGAATAATACCGCGGCGCCGCGTCCGTTGGGCATGGCCGACGACACGTTCAAGTACACCGTGATCGGCGACCCGAACTGGGATTTCCGCACGCTGGATCTTCACAAGGATTTCGTGCGTTCGCGAGAGACAGACAAGGGCATCGTCAGCGCGACTTCGACGAACCTGAAGCCCTACGTTTCGCGCGGTTCGAAGCTGATCATCTATCACGGCTGGGCCGACCAGAATGTGGCGCCGCTTTCGTCTGTGAATTACTACAACGCCCTCATCAAGGTACTAGGGAAGAAGACCGTTGAAGATTCGGTGCGGCTCTATATGGCTCCTGGAATGGGGCACTGCGCCGGCGGTGAAGGGCCCAGCGTATTCGATACGCTGACGCCGCTTGAACAGTGGAAAGAGCGCGGGGTGGCGCCGAAGGAGATCATCGCTTCGCAGATAGTGGACGGCAAAGTGATACGCACACGGCCGCTATGTCCGTATCCTGAGGAGGCTCAGTACAGGGGCAGCGGCAACACCGATCAGGCAGCGAATTTTGAGTGCCGCATGCCATAAGGCGTAGTCGCGCGATTTCAACCAGAGTCGCTCATACTTACCGGAAACATTACCCACCCCTAAAAACGAGGGGTGGGGCACCCGAAAAATATTGTGCCTATCGGCAGTGCAAGCCCAGTTGCACACCGCGCCGCCCGTTATGGGCAGGTGGTGGAGACCATCTTGATGGACGTCAGCTTCATGTAATGCGCAGCCTTGGGGACCTTGGGATCGGCTTCAGCTTCTTTTGCAGGAACAGCCGTACCGGTGACGGCGATCTTGTGGCCGACGTGCGGCGCGAGATTCGCTTCCGAGGACACAATACCGATGGTTTTCGGTCCATTGCCTTCCACGTCGGTGACCATGTAGGTGCCGGCTTCGCTGCCCGCCTTCAGGCAGCCGGTCATGGTATGTTCTTTGGGAGCCTGGGCCTGCGCGGCCGCCATCAACGCGAACGCCCCTGAAATCAGCAGAGCCGCCATCAGGAATCGCTTCATACAGACCTCCTGGTATAGAGTTGTAGGGCCGGAATTAGACGCATGGTAGCACAGGTGCTAGCCGCACCGGCACAGGGAGTGCAGGCCGCACGGGCACTGAAAAGCAACTGCAGATCCCTCGGCCGCCTCTTTTAGTGGCGAAAAGGCATGTTTTCGCGTGGGGCGGCCTCGGGATGACAACTTATTATTCGTGGCATCGCGCGCCGGTGCCACCTCAGCACGCAAAGAGCCGCTTGTCGGGGACCCGCGATTGTCGCTCGGGACGATGATCCTGGTCATCGTTTGCGGGCGCCGAGTCGATTAGATAGAATGAAAGCTCCGCAACCAGCAAATAGTGGGCAAATAACGGGCAAATGACGGCGTCCCACAGTTCTATCCTGGCCTACGATAGTTCCGACGAATACCGCCCCGAACCGGCCCCGGAACCCCAGCCGCCTGCCTGGCGCGACGGCAGCGTGCGAATTGGAATCCATACCTCCATCGGGCACGGATTTGCGGGCGCGCTGGAGAGCGCAGCGAAGCTGGGCAGCAATGCGCTGCAGATTTTTTCGGCAAGCCCGCGCATGTGGCCTCGCGTGGGCGCGCGCATTTCGGATATGGACGCGGCTGAATTTCGAACCAAACGCGCCGCGCTCGGACTTGGGCCGCTGGTGATCCACGCGAATTACCTGATCAATCTGGCGACGTCTGATCCGGTGATGCGCGTGCGGTCGATACACGCGTATCACGACGAAATCGTGCGCGCGATTGCCTTGGGCGCGGATTATCTGGTGGTGCATCCGGGTTCGTGCTGCGGCAAGACGCCGGGGACGACCAGGCCGGTAGAGCAGGGCATTCGCGATGTGGCGCAGGCGATTCGGCAGGCCGCGCGGGGCATGCGCCTTTGCCGGAAATTCGATGACCTGCGCGACTGGGGATTGCGGCTGCTGCTGGAGAATACGTCGGGGATGGGCTCGACGATTGGCTCGCGATTCGAAGAATTGAAGGCGATCATCGATCTCGTGCCGGAGCTTCCGGTGGGGATTTGCCTGGATACGGCGCACGCGTTTCATGCCGGGTATGCGATTCATACAGAACCCGGCCTCGAAGATACAGTCACCGCGCTGCACAGCACAGTGGGCGTCGGGCGCGTGGGCGTGCTGCACGTGAATGATTCGAAGACGCCGTGCGGTTCGCGGGTGGACCGGCATGAGCATATCGGCAAGGGCAAAATTGGTTCGGAAGGTCTTCGGCGGATTCTGAATCATCCGCGCTTGTCGGCGAGCGCTGCAGCAGGGCGCCCGGGCCGGGCGTTTTTGCTGGAAACCCCAATCGATAAGCCGGGCGACGATCGCCGCAACGTGCGGCGATTGTGGGAACTCGCAGGCATTGCGGTGAAGCACGCGCCTCGCGCGCAGGACGGATTCACGATGTTGCGGCGGAAGCGCGAGGGCCCAGGCGCGACGCAGACGAATCCAGTCAGGGCCTCGCGACGGAAATAATGCTAAAGAGGGATTCCTCGCCCAGTGGAAGTAGTTCGGGCGCAGAAGGCGCGCCCGACACTGGGCTCGGAATAACAGCGTAGGTCGAACGAGGAGCCGTGGCCGAATACAATGCGCAAGCTATAGAAGCGAAGTGGCAGGAGCGGTGGGATGCCGAAGGTGTGTTCAACGCAGATGCCGACCCGAGCCGCCCGAAATATTATTTACTGGAGATGCTGCCATACCCTTCGGGCACGCTGCACATGGGCCACATGCGAAATTACACCATCGGCGATGCCGTGGCTCGGTATCGGCGCATGCGCGGCTTCAACGTGCTGCATCCGATCGGCTGGGACGCCTTCGGACTGCCCGCCGAAAATGCCGCGATCAAGCGCGGAACTCCGCCGCGCGATTGGACCAACGCCAATATCGCACAGATGAAATCGGTATGCCGCCGCTTCGGGTTCAGCTACGACTGGCGGCGGGAAATTTCCACCTGCGAGCCGGAATACTACCGGTGGAACCAATGGTTTTTCCTGCGCATGCTGGAACGCGGGCTGGCCTATCGTAAACGAAGCCTGGTGAACTGGTGTCCCAAGTGCCAGACCGTTCTCGCGAATGAGCAGGTTGTCGATGGCTGCTGCTGGCAGCACGACGACACGCCGGTGGAAGCGAAAGAGATCGAGCAATGGTTTTTGCGCATCACGCAATACGCCGACGCGCTTCTGGAGGATATGGCCGAGCTCGAGGGCGGCTGGCCCGAGCGCGTTCTGGTGATGCAGCGCAACTGGATCGGGAAATCGCGCGGCACGCGCGTGCGGTTTCCGATCGAGGGCGTTGACGCCGGAAAGAGCGACAAGCCGCACATCGAAGTTTTCACCACGCGCGTGGACACTATCTTTGGCGCGGCGGCGGTCATACTTTCGCCGGCACATGAAATTCTGCCGAGCCTTTTTTCCGGGCAGCCGAATCGCGCGAAGCTCGATGAGGAAGCGGCGCGGCTGCGCGCGCGCATCGTACGGGGAGCGGATCTGGCTACCGCGGAAAAAGAAGGCTTTTTCACGGGCCGATTTGCCAGGAATCCATTTTCGGGCGAGAAGGTGCCGATCTGGGTAGGGAATTTTGTTTTGGCCGAATACGGCACGGGCGCGGTAATGGCTGTGCCGGCGCACGATCAGCGCGACTTCGAATTCGCGCGCAAATATAAGATTTCGTTTCCGGTGGTGATTCAGCCGCTGGAAGGCTTGGCGCTCAAGGCCGATGAAATGAAGGAAGCTTTCGTCGAGTACGGACGGCTGGTGAATTCCGGCGCGTACACCGGCCTCACAAGCGAAGCGGCCATCGAGAAGATGACCGCCGACGCGAAACCGAAAGGCATCGGTGAAGCCGAGATCACGTATCGCCTGAAGGACTGGGGTATTTCGCGCCAGCGCTACTGGGGCACGCCGATTCCAGTGATCTATTGCGAGAAATGCGGCATGGTTCCCGTACCGGACAAAGATCTGCCGGTGAAACTGCCGCAAAACGTGCTGCTCACGGGCAAGGGAGAATCTCCCCTGGCGAATGTGGCTTCGTTTGTGAACGTGAAATGCCCGAAATGCGGCGCGGCGGGCCGGCGGGAGACGGACACGATGGACACATTCATCGATTCGTCGTGGTATTTCTTCCGGTATACCGATCCGCACAATGATCGTGCGCCGTTCGATTCGAAGCTGGCGCGCTACTGGTTTCCCATCGACCAATATATCGGCGGCATCGAACATGCCATCCTGCACCTGATCTATTCGCGATTTTTCTGCAAGGTGATGCGGGATCTGGGACTGGTGGAGATTCGCGAGCCGGTGCGGCGGCTTTTTTCGCAGGGCATGGTGCTGAAAGACGGCGCGAAAATGTCCAAGAGCAAGGGTAACGTCGTTGGCGCGATCGACATGGCGGAGAAATACGGGTGCGACACGGCGCGGATGTATACGCTTTTTGCAGCGCCTCCGGAAAAAGATCTCGAATGGAACGAGCAGGGAATTGAGGGCTGCGCGCGGTTTCTCTTGCGCGTCTTTCGGCTGATCGATCGGCATGCGACTGTCCTGCGCGACGTGCCGGCACGAGATGGCCACGCGGGAAAGACCAAGCCTGCTTCGGAGAAAGAAAAAATCCTGCTGCGCAAAGCCCACCAGACCCTGCGGCGCGTTACGGCCGATTTCGAATCGCGGTGGCATTTCAACACAAGCGTGGCGCTGATCATGGAGCTGGTGAATCTGCTGCAGGATCACGAGCCGCTGGACAAAAACGTGCGGCCTGAGGTGCTCAGGCAGGTTGTGGAATTACTGACGGTCATGCTGGCGCCGATCGTGCCGCATCTTGCGAATGAGCTTTGGGAGATGCTGGGACACAAAGAGGGCCTGCACTGCGAGGAATGGCCGGAATATTCAGCCGAGCTTGCGGAAGAGGAGCAGGTCGAAATCGTGATCCAGATCAACGGGCGGGTGCGCGGCAAGATTTGTGTCGATGCCGGGTTGCCGGAAGAAGAGTTGGCCGAGCGCGCGTTTGCCGATCCGAAGATTGAACAACTGCTGCGCGGGGCGCGCGTAGTGAAGCGCGTGGTGATTCCCAACAAGCTGGTGAACGTGGTGGTGGCGCAGTGAGCGCGACGGCGCCGGGCGCAGGCACGGCAGTGCAGTCCACAACCGCGGCGACTACCGCGAAGCCCGCCGAAAAGCGCGGCCCGATGAGCAAGAGCGAGCTCGGGGGCATCATCGTACTCGATTTTGGCGGGCAATATACGCAACTGATTGCCCGCCGGATTCGCGAGCTGCAGGTTTTCTCCGCGATTTTGCCCTGCACCGCGAAGCTCGAAGAGATCCGCGCGTACGAGCCTGTGGGCATCATTCTGTCCGGCAGTCCGTGTTCCGTTTATGACGCGGCCGCACCGATCTGTGATGCCCGGGTGCTCTCATTGGGAGTGCCGGTGCTGGGTATCTGCTATGGGCTGCAGTGGATTTCGCACACGCTGGGCGGAAAGGTGGAACGCGCCGAGCGGCGCGAGTATGGTCCGGCGGAAGTCGATCTGCGCGACGGCTCAGCGCTGTTTGCCGGATTGCCGCGGCGGCTGAAAATCTGGATGAGCCACGGCGATCACGTGCGTGCGTTGCCGCCGGGTTTCCAGGTTACCGGCATGAGCGCAAACGCTCTTTCCGCCGCGGAAGACCCGGCGCGGCGGATTTTTGCCGTGCAGTTCCATCCCGAAGTGCACCACACCGAGCGCGGCAGCGAGATCCTGCGGAATTTCGTTTTTTCCGTATGCGGCGCGCGGCCGACGTGGAGCGGCGCTCATTTTATTTCCGAGACGGTGGAAGCGATTCGCAAACAGGTAGGCCGAGGGCGCGCCATCTGCGCCCTCAGCGGCGGCGTCGATTCCGCCGTGGCGGCGGCGCTGGTGCATCAAGCGATTGGGAATCGCCTGACCAATGTTTTCGTGGATACAGGCCTCCTGCGGAAGAACGAATTTCAAGAGACGCTCGATCTGCTCGAAGATCGCGTGGGGCTGCGGGTCGTGGGCGTGAATGCGGCCGACCGGTTTCTTGCGCGGCTCAAAGGCGTGATCGACCCGGAGGTCAAACGCAAGCGGGTGGGCGCCGAATTTATCAGCGTTTTCGCCGAACAGGCGCGGCAGCTCGGAGACATTCGGTTTCTCGTGCAGGGCACGCTTTACCCGGACGTGATCGAATCGGTGCCGGTGCGCGGCCCCTCGGCGACAATCAAAACGCATCACAATGTGGGTGGGCTGCCGCCCGATTTGCCATTCGAACTGATTGAGCCGCTGCGCGAACTTTTCAAAGATGAAGTACGCGTGATCGGCCGGCAGCTGGGATTACCGGAGGAAATTCTCACGAGGCAGCCGTTTCCCGGCCCGGGCCTTTCAGTGCGGCTGTTGGGAGAGGTGACCCCGGAACGGCTGCAGACCCTGCGCGACGCTGATGCGGTCGTGGTCGGAGAAATTCGCCGCGCGGCGCTGTACGGCAAGACGTGGCAAGCGTTTGCGGTGCTGCTGCCGGTCAACAGCGTGGGCGTGATGGGCGACGAGCGGAGCTACGGGAATACGGTGGCCGTACGCGTGGTGACTTCAGAAGACGCCATGACTGCGGACTGGGCCCGTCTGCCGTATGAGGTGTTGGAGCGCATCTCCACACGCATCGTGAATGAGGTAGCAGGGGTTAACCGGGTCGTTTACGATATCAGCTCTAAACCGCCCAGCACGATTGAATGGGAATAATTTAGTTCAGTCGAAACCACAGCTGAGACGCACGTCCGCGATTCCACACTCGTGCGCGGACGGCTTTTTACATTGTGGAGAATGCGGCGGGGACTCGCCGCAGGTTGATGTTATCGGTTAGCCATTTTCTGAGCCATATACAGCAGCAGGCGCCGGTCGCCTTCGTCAATTCGGCCCAGCAGTCTGCGGAACATGGTCAGAAAACGCGCTTCTTTGCCCGCACTGCCCCAGGCGATTTCATCCGCCGTCCTGCGCTTGGGCAGGTTGGGGAGTTCGGGCGCTTCTTCGCCATCGTAGAACAGTTGATATAGAGGCACTTCAAGGGCACGGGCCATCTTTTCGAGAGTCTCAATGGCGGGAACGGTATGGCCATTTTCAACACGCGAAATGTAGCAACGAAGCAGCCCTGTCCGCTTTTCTATATCGCCCTGTGAGAGCTTCTTTTCTTCGCGCAGAGCGCGCAAACGATCGCCGATAATCATTTGCGTATTGTTTCATAGGGATATGGGGCGTGCAAGAGGATTGTCTGAAGGTCTGTGAAAAACGGGCTCGATACTGTGTTGCCGTGTTGGAACGCGAGCATCGGACGCGTAAAAAAGGTGTAAAGATATCGCTCAGACGGTAAGAAGATGATAGAAACGGTTGCAGAGTGTGCCCGCCCTACAAGCTCTTCGGCGTTTTTTGCTCTTTGGCATTTTGCGGTTCCGCTATGTTGTAACGGGTCGAGCGGCGTTCCACAGAAGGAGTTTCCTGTGGGGAGTGTCAAACCGAAGATAACCAGCAGGGCGATCCCGGTGTAACCGAATTTTCATGCCAAACGTCCCAAAAATGGAGGCGGGAGAAGGGAGTCCGGCTCCTTCGGGCCCGGTTCGCCGCGCGTCCGGGAATGCGGCTTACGAGCGGGAGTTGGTCAAGCGCGCACAGGGAGGCGACCAAGCCGCTTACGAAGAGCTGGTCCGCATTCACCAGCCTCGCTTACTCGCCGTGATTGGCGGTATTATGCGGCGGGGCGAAGACGTGGAAGATGTGGCGCAGCAGGCGCTATTGAAGGCATATTTATCGCTCAAACGTTTCGACCTGCGTTCAGCTTTTGGGACCTGGCTGTACAAGATTGCGCTGAATGAGTGCTGGGACTACTTCCGGAAGAAGAAGGTTCGGCCACTGGTCTATGAATCCAGCCTCAGCGATGAACAGATTCGCCAGATGGAAGGGATTCCCGAAGAGCGCGACGGCGCTTTCAGCCATGGGGGGATTGATGCCGAGCGGCGCGCCGAACAGCGCGACCTGCTGGATCGATTGCTCATCGAATTGGACGAACAGGACCGGGCCATGCTGGTGATGAAAGAAGTCGCAGGAATGACGGTAGAAGAGATCGGCGAGGTGATGGCGCTGAACACGAATACCGTAAAAGTGCGAATGTTTCGCGCGCGCGGCCGGTTAATGGAAGTATATCGGCGAAGGTTGAAAACAGTTCCGGCCAAAGTGGCACGCAAGGGCGGCTGAAGGGGCGCGACGCGTGCGTGCGGCAAAGAATTTGGGAGAGTAGAATCAAAGGGGGCGCTGACAATGTTCTCACGGACAGATGCGCGGTTCGGGTGCCCGGAGTACCAAGCGGATCTCGAAGACGTTTTGCGGGATGTTGGCGCCTGCGTGGAGCCCGGTTCGCGGCTGGAGATTCATATCCGGAACTGCGCCGGCTGCCGGCAGGCACTGAATGATGCGCTTGGCGCAAGTAAGCTCATGCGGCACGCGCGCTATCCGGAACCTGCGGTGTCGGGGGCGTTTGTCACTCGCGTGATGGCGTCAATCCGTGAGGCGACGCAAGCAGCGCCAAGCACGATCTGGCGTCCGTTGGAATTGCTGGCGTCGCGCATGGCGCTGGCGGCGGCCGTGGTTCTGTTGGCAATGTCGGTGTACTTGCGCGAAATGACTCCAGCGCGCTCAGCGGCGCCGGTCAATGCGCCTGCCGAAGTCGGGGCGGTCTTACCAGAACCTCCGGCGCAGCCGGCCAATGCAGATGAGGTTCTTATGTCTTTAGCGGATACGAGTGATTCAATCTGATGCTATCGGCAGAAAACAAGAATAAGGCTCTCGCGCTCATCACCCTGGTCTTTCTGCTGGGTGTGGCGCTGGGTGCGGTTGGCCATTCTGTGGCCGATCGCCGTGTGCTTGGAGCGCGGACGCCAGGGCAACCTCCCGCATTTTTGCAACCACGGCCAAATCCGCCGAGAGCTATGGCCCGGCTGACGAACGAGCTTAAACTCACGCCGGAACAGCAGAAACAAATCGGCGATATCCTTGCGGATATGCAGCACCGCTACGACGTCGTTCACGATCAGATGAATCCGGAATTCGAGCAGATTCGCGAGCAGGGGCACGAGCAGATTCGTCAGGTGCTGAATCCCGAGCAGCGTCCGAAATTCGAGGATTTCCTGCGGCGCGTAGACGAAGGGCGGCGCCGGCGCGCGGGAGTGAACACGAATGCCGCGCCGAATAGCAACGCCGCGCCGACGAACACAAATCCCGCTCCGAAATCCGACGGCGCGCCGAGTTCAAATCACTAAGCCGCTGACCGGCCGATGGGGCGGGCCAGCGGCTTTGGTGTTTTCAGCACTGGTGCAAGACGGCGCTATCGGTCGCCGCGATCGTCACGATCCTCGTCAGCGTAGACCTTCACGCCTTCATTTCTGATCGGTACGAACACACGGTTATTCTCATTGTCGGCGGCTACGGAATGTGTCGTGTCTGACCCAGAGCCGACCGTCAAGGTTGTGAGCAGGTGCGGCGAAAAGCATCTTCCGAGTTCCGTATCCACAACGGGAACGGAAATGCGGTTTAGCCCGCCCCCGAAGTAGACGCGCTCGTCGCCTGGGTTGAACCAAATCTCGTCACCGCCGGTACCGGCGACGGTAACGATGTGACCGCTCTCGATGTCAAGGACATCGCCGCAACTGGTGATTAGATTCTGGCCGGGAAGCAAAGCCAGGCCGGCGGGGTTGCAAGTGGTCGGGTAGATCTTGGTGACCATCATTGATTTTGGATTGATTTCGTCGATCTCTCCGTTGGGATTGGTCGAGGTAGCGGGGACGGCAAAGAAGAAGGTTTTGGTTTTTCCATCCCAGACGGGTTGCTCGAGGCCATGTCCTGTGGGAGGGGTACCGAAAACTGTTTGCGGATAAAAGATCTTGCCGAGGACCGTGCGGGTCTTGGTGGAGATGAAGGTGACAAAAGGCGGGAGGTCGTTGTCGTTGGCGACCAGAATGATATGGTCCAGCGGGTCGAATGCCAATTCGTCGGCTCGCGCCGTACCGCCTGTGTTGATTCGAGCCAGAACACTCCCGGTCTTGGGATCCGGATTGATGACGTCGACCATACTAGCGGCATCACCGGCCCAGACCTCCGTCACTCCTTCCTCTTCACCCGAAAAGCCGGACCTGTGAATTGCGACTACGCCGTTGGGTGCGGCGGGCAGCGCAACAGAACCCAGGAACTTGAGCGACTTCGTATCGATAATATCGATGGCTGGAGGGACTGCCGGGCTTACGGTGCTATTACCGCGGTCGGCGAGATAGTAGCGGCCAAGCGCTGAATCAACCCAACTGATATCGAATCCGCCACCAAGGTGGGACGGGACACTGATCGTTCCGAGGAACTTGTACTGCGCAGCTTTGTCGTCGGCGGTTGAGGTATGAACCAGAAACACCAAGGGCAACAGGCCCAACAGCAACAGCGAAACAATGAGCGAATGCTTGTGCTTCATTTTCCGGGTCCTCCTCTGTTGGTGTTGCGAAATGCAGGAATGTTGGCGCGAAGTACACACTATTGAGTTGTGATTGTCAAGAATGCGAGGGAAGACGACCATGTGAACCGAATCCCGCGTCGAGAGGTGATCGCGATGCCCTCAGGCGCCGGCGTGGGCGCGCAGGAAATCGAGGAGCAGGGAACCGACGGCGTCGGGTTGCTCCTGCTGGACCCAATGGCCGGCGCCGTCGATGAGATGGAAGCCGACCATTTGCGTACAGGCCGTGCTGCGCATCTTGTCCACCGCTCCCGGGGTCTGGTACACACCCCAGTCGCTTTTGCCTGCGATGAATTGCGAAGGCACGTCGATGGCGCGTCCGGAGAATGTTTGCATTTCGGCGACGCTGCGAGGGTCAGAGCCGCGTCGCACACGATAGCCCTGCAGCGCACCGTTGAAGCCCGTTCGGCTGTATTCGGTGACGTACACATCCACTTCGGCGTCGGTGAGCCATTTACAATTCGCGATGTATTCGGCCGAGGGCATGAAGGGGGCGACGTTTGCGGCCATGCCTTTGTCTTTCTCCATCACGTAATACGTCGGGATCTGCGCCATCTCCTCCGCGGTGCGCGCCTTCAACGGGTGCGGATTATTTCCTTTGTAATCGGCGCTTTTATAGAAGTAGTACGCGCGGAAGAAATTGTGCAGCCCCTGTGGTGCGTGCAGCATGTCTTCGTTTGCGCCGCGTGTTCGCTGGTAATTCTGATAATACTTGCGAGGCGGATTGAGCTTGGCGAGTTCGGCGTCGAGTTCATCATCGGTGATCGGCTTGGGCGGCATCGGCGCGCCGTTGGCGATATTGAACGGCAGCGGGGGCGGGCCTTCGAATGGCGAACTCATGATAGTGATCGAGCGAAAGATATCGGGACGAATGAGCGCGCACCAGGAGGCAACTGGGGCGCCGGCGTCATGTCCGACGACCATGGCAACGGAGCGGTAACCAAGAGCAAAGACAAGGCCGATGGCGTCCCGCGTCATATTGAGTATGCGGAAAGGATCCGGATCAGCATCGTAGGAGTCGTCCCAGCCGGTGGTGCGGCCATAGCCGCGCTGATCGGGGGCGATCACGTAATATCCGGCGGCGGCAAGGGCGGGCATCACTTTGCGCCAGCTGTAAGCGAGTTCGGGGAAGCCGTGCATGAGTAGAACCGCCGGGCGGCCGGGCGTTTCGTATCCGGCCTCGAGGATGTGCACGGTCAGACCGTTGACGTTGCCTATGTGGCGGGAGCGAACGGAGGGAGGAAGCGTGCCGTTGCCATAGCCTGGCAGCTTTGAAAAATCGGTCTGCACGATTTCGGCGCGTGCGGAGGCGCTACGCGGCAACATGAGGCTGCCGAATCCGGTTGCGGTGGTGGTCAGGAACGCACGGCGCGAGAGGGCGATGCGTTCAGCTGAACTTTTCTGTTCGGACACGGGCACTCCTTCAAACGAAGATGTGTTATTAGAACGCTGGGAGCACGCCAGGTGTCAAGCGCGGCAAAGGCGCCGGCCGGTTGCGAGAGTTAACGCTGTTTGCGCGTGACCCGACTCGACTATGATACGTGGCCTATGGCAGAACCGATTGCGTTGGTAACCGGCTCGAACAAAGGAATCGGCAGGGAGATCTCGAGGCAGCTTGCGACGAAAGGCCTTCTGGTGTTGATGGGCGCACGGGATCGCGAGCGCGGCGAGCGCGCTGTGGCAGAATTGCGGTCACAGCAGCTTGGCGTTGAGTTCATTCAGGTGGATGTGACTTCAGATGACAGCGTCGACGCGGCGGCGAGGGAAATCGAGCGGCGGCACGGACGCCTGGACATTCTGGTGAACAACGCCGGAATAGCGCTCGATTGGATTCCGGCTACGGAGTTAACGGTCGAGGCATTTCGGAAGACATTCGAGACAAATGTATTTGGCGCGTTTCGCGTGATAAAAGCGATGCTGCCGCTGCTCAAAAAATCAAAGCATGGCCGGATCGTAAATATATCCAGCGGGCTGGGATCGCTAACGCGAAATGCCGACCCGAACAGTACGCTGGTAGCACGAAATATGTTGCTGGCGTATGCCGCCTCGAAAGCGGCACTGAACATGATGACAATTCATTTCGCCAACCTGCTGAAGGATGCGCGAATCAAGGTGAATTCGGCGAATCCTGGCTTTACAGCAACGGACATGAATCAGCACCGGGGCACGCGCACGGTGGAACAGGGTGCGGCCGCCGCGGTGCGGCTGGCGCTGCTTATGGATGAGGGACCAACTGCGGGAGTGTTCAGTGACGAGGGGGCGGACCCGTGGTAAGAGATGAGGTCGGCAAGAGCGCTGTAAGACTGTAAGAAAGGATATGAAGATGAAGGTCACATCAGTTCGAACGGGCTTACGCGCCGTTTCCGTCGCTGCGCTGTTGTTGGCCGGAGCAGTGTGCGGGTGGGCGCAAGCCTCGGCTGCGAATGCGCGCGCGGGCGGCAGCGGGCAGACGCAATACACAGAGCAGGCGAGCACGGCAGGGAAGCCCGTCATGTCCGATCAATTCTTCAAGAATATACAGGTGCTCAAAGGGATCCCGGTGGACGAATTTCTCGGCACGATGGGATTCATTGCCGCTTCGCTAAGCGTGAATTGCACGGAATGTCACGTGCGGGGTGAGCGCAGTACGATGGTTGACTATGCTCTGGACAGCCCGAAAAAGCAGAAGGCACGCCAAATGATGCTGATGGTGAAGAGCCTCAATCAGACAAATTTCGGCGGAGCACATCGCGTGACCTGCTGGACCTGTCATCGCAGCGACACACAGCCGCCGGAGACGCCAAGCCTGGCGGTGCAGAATGCCGAAGTGCCAGACAAAGACCCGAACGACATCGAAGCTCTCCCCGAGCCGATTCCGGGTTCGCCCACGGCCAATCAGATCTTGGACAAGTACATTCAGGCGCTGGGCGGGGCGGAGAAGTTGGCGACGATCACCAGCATATCCGCGAAAGGCACATATGCGGGATTCGATACGGATTTGGGAAAGGTTCCGGTGGAGGTGTATGCGAAAGCGCCGGGGCTGAGCAGCATCATCGTGCACCGCTCGGAGAAGGCGCAAAACATCACCACGTATGACGGGCGCAATGGATGGGTCGTGATGACGAATACGGTGATGCCGGTGAAGCCGTTGAGTGGCGGAGAACTGGACAACGCGCGGCTGGATGCGCAGGTATTTTTCCCGGCGGGCATCAAGAAATATCTGCGCGATTGGCGCGCGGACTTCCCGCCGGTGACAGTGAACGGCCAACTCGTGCAAGTCGTGCAGGCGGTCGCTCCCGGAGGAACGCGCGTGAAACTATTTTTCGATCCAAAATCCGGGCTGCTGGTGCGCGTAGCGCGATTTGCGGATACGCCGCTGGGTTTCAACCCATCGGAGGTGGATTATTCCGATTTTCGCGACATCGCGGGCGTGAAGGTGCCGTTTCATTGGACGTTGACGTGGACCGACGGGCGCTCGGAATTTGACATGAGCGACGTGCAGGTGAACGTGCCACTCGACGCGGCGAAGTTTGGGGAAGCGGTCCTGCCGAAAGCGACGGTCGCGCAATAATGCTTACCGGAAGGTCAAGGAGCAAAGATGAAAAATCGAGCACTGCCAGGGGCGATTACGGGATTAGGATCGTTGCTTGTTGCGGCCTCGTTGCTGACTGCGGCGGGAGCCTATCACATCATCAAGCGCATACCGATCGCCGATAACGGCGGCTGGGATTACGTCACGGCCGACAGCCAGGCGCGGCGGCTTTATGTGCCACACGCAACCGAGGTGGTCGTGCTCGATCTCGACTCCGGCAAGATTGTGGGCAAGATCGCCGGCCTGGAAGACGTGCATGGCGTTGCACTGGCTCCGGAATTCGGACATGGATTTATCAGCGCCAGCGATCCTGGCTCGGTGACGATGTTCGACATGAAGACGCTGGCCGTTCTGGGGAAAGAACGCGTTGGCGACGATCCCAATGGCATCATCTACGACCCGTTCACAAAGCGCATCTTCAGCGCCGATCGCGGCAGCAAGCGGCTTACCGCAATCGACGCTAAAACCGGCAAAACCGTCGGGGCTGTGAACGATCTCGGCGGCAGAACGGAGCATCTGGCATCCGACCAAGCAGGGCACGTTTTTTTGAACATACAGGACGTCGGCAAGCTCCACAAGATCGACGCCAAGGAAATGAAGATCCTGGAAACCTGGCAGATCGCGCCGCCGTGCGGGCAGCCGAGCAGCATGGATATGGACCGCGCGCACAATCGCGTGTTCATTGGCTGCCGCGGCAACCTGCCATCACAGCCAGCCATGCCTACGGTTTTGGCGGTTGTCGATGGCTCGAACGGGAAGGTCGTTGCGACCGAAGCTATCGGAGCAGGCGTGGACGCGCTGGAATTCGAAGCGAAGACCGGACTGATTTTCGTTTCGACCGGTGGCGGGGACGGCATCCTCTCGATCTTCCATGAAGACAAACCGGATAAGTATTCGCTGGTGCAGAACGTCAAGACGCTGCCCGGCGCACGCACGATGGCGCTGGATCACAAGACCGGCAATATCTATTTGCCTGTCGCGGATTTCGGTCCAACTCCGGAGGCGACACCGGAGAATCCACGGCCGCGAGCGCGGCCACTGCCAGGCACGTTTTCGGTGCTGATGGTGGGCCGCTAATCGCGGGGTGAGCACCCGCCACCCGTCGGACGATCACAAATTGTGGGCGAGGAAATCCAGCAGTTGCTGGGCGATGAAGTCGTTGGGCGTAGCCCCTTCGCAGACGATGCGCTTCGGAGGAGGAGCATCCTTGCATGAAAGTGTTCCTTGTTGTCCTGTAAGCGGGCTCGCCGTGAACCAGAAATGATCGACGCCGGGGACCGGAACTGTAGTGACGGTGGCGCCCGCGTCGCGAAGTGCTTGTGCAAAAGCGACCGACTGGCCGTCGGGTGGAACGACGTGATCCACCATGCCCCAGGCCATGAACCACGCGATGTGCATCCCCTCATTTGGCGTGGCTACTTCGCCCAGGCTCTTGGCCGATTCTCGCACATAGTCGAGCGGAGAGGCCGCGAAATAACGGCCGGGCACCTGTTCGGGCGTGCCGCCGAAAAACGCTTCCAGCGCGCCGCGATTGCCGGCCGTGGCAGTGTATTTCTCCCAGGCAAACATGTCGTGCACGCCATAAATTGGGACATCGACTTTAACCTTGGTGCTGGCTGACGCGTAGGCGTCGCTCGGATATTTGTTGGCAAACGCGGGCGCGTCCTGTGTGACACCAAGCAGCGCAGCGAGCGAAGCTCCGGCAGAATCGCCGCCGACTCCAATGCGTTCGGGCACGATGCCTAGCATGGCCGCATTCCCGCGCAAGTATTGCAGCGCGGCTTTGCAATCGAGCAATGCCTGGGGCCACATCGTTTGCTTGTCTGTCGCCAGCCTGTAGTCGATGGCGAAGACCACATAGCCTCGCTCAGCAAGGTAGGGCCCCCACGTCATCGCGTAACCTGCTTTCGTTCCGCCGCGAAAACCGCCGCCGTGAATGAACAGCATTGCGGCATGCAGGCCAGGAGAGGACGGCAGGTAGAGGTCACCCTTGAGCGAGACGCCGTCGTGCGTAGCGTAGACGACATCGCTCTGCGTTTTCACGCTTGGCGATTGCGCCGAGGCGGCAGCAAACGGCACCAACAGCAAAACAGCACCAGCGAGCGTGCATTTCATCGGACCTCTCCACAAACGTTACGGCACACGAAGCTCCCTGAGTGCCGGCGTCAGAAGGGGATATCTTCGTCGGAGATTTCAGTGGAGGGCACCTCTTCCGCGCCCGCAGCAGCGGCTGCGGCTTGCGGTTCTGTATCGCCGGCACCTGCGCCGCCACCCATACCGGCTTCTCCGCGTCCGCCGAGCATGCGGAAATTGTTAGCGACGATTTCGACGGTGGTGCGCTTTTGGCCTTCACGATCATCCCACTGGCGGCTCTGGATGCGTCCTTCGACGAAAACCAAAGAACCCTTGTGCAGATATTGCTGCGCGATTTCGGCCTGCTTGCCCCAGACGACAATGCGGTGCCATTCGGTGCGCTTCTGGCGTTCGCCATTGCGGTCACGATAAGTTTCGTCGGTCGCAAGCGTGAAATTGCACACAGCCTGACCCGCCGAGGTGTAACGGGTTTCGGGGTCGCGCCCCAGCCTGCCCACCAGAATCGCCCGGTTCACTGACATGCCTCACCCCCGCCTATGCAGCAGCAACGTGATCATCGGCCGCCACAAAGCCGGGACAATAGCATGACGATAAGCGCAAGTCCACGCCGGTTGCGAGGTTCCACGGAGAGACAGAACAGCAGGGAAAGGGCAAAGCAGTTGTCGATGTTTGTTGTAGCGCAGGCTTACGAGGCCTGGCCGAGTTCCTGTAGCTTGGCTTTGGCGCGGCGTTCTTCGTCGGTGCCGGGGTAGCTGCGTACCACCATGCGCAATTCGCTCACACCCATGGTCTTTTCTCCCAGGGCAATGAGCGCCAGCGCGCGCTTGAGGTGCGCGGGAGCGAGTTTGAAGCTCCTGGGATAGTTGTCGATCACCTTGCTGTAGGCCGTTATGGCCTGGTCGTATTGCATCTCGGCGAAGAGAATTTCGCCTAGATAGAACTGTGCGTTTGAAGCGAGATCCGTGTTGCTGTAATACTTCAAGTAATCGCCAAACTCCTGCTGCGCCAAATCGTATTTTTTGCCGTTGAGGTCGCGCAGGCCATTGGAGTAGAGCAGGTCGGCTGAAGGCGCGGCCGCGGGCGGGAAGTTGCTCGCAGCCGGTGGCGCACCAGGAATCGGAGGCAATCCGTTCGGGGATTGAGCTGCGCCTGAAGGAGCACCATTGGGTGCGCCAGAAGGCGGCGGGGCGTTGCTGGCGAGCTTGGCGTCAATGCCCTGGATGGCGTTCTGCGCGTCGGTGAGTTGCTGATTGAGCTTACCCATGCGCGCCAAGGCTTCCTGCAAATTATCAGAGATGCCCTGGATCTGCGTAGACATGGTATCCAGACGCGCGCCGGAATTAGCCTGCATGTCCTGCACCGTCTTTTGGAGCGCCATCATCGTACCGGTCAGTTTATTGACTGTGTCCATGGACTGCTCCATCAGTGTTTTGTCCACGGCAGCGTTCTGCGCCAGCGTCGTCTGAATGTCTTTCTGGCTCTGGATGATCTGGTTGACGCTCTGCTGTAGTTCCACAATTTCGCGGGCGACGGCTTGCGCGGGAGCCGGCCCGAGCAATGCACCTCCCAAAGCTCCGCCCAGCATTGCCGTTGCCAGGTAAACAACCCACCGGTTACGCATGACTTCCTCCTTGCCCATGCACATCGCTGCCAAGATTGCGCCAACAAGCCGAGAATTCGATTTCGAACGTAAGCATGCTGAAAAAAAGTTACCGGCAAAACTGCCACTACACGTCCATAAGTATGCCCGAAAAGCAATGCGTGGGGCCAGCCGCTTGCGGCCGGCCTGAATCGCCATTCGATTTTGGTCTATTGGCACCGGGCGCGCCAACCCGGAATGGGTCGCGCGCCTCGGTGCTACATTCGATGCAGGCGCCGCTGCGGGGAGTTCGCGGCACGCTGGAGCCTTGTCCTATCTGGCCATGACGAAATGAGCCCGGCGATTCTGCTGCCAGCAATCTTCGTTATGCTCGGTGCAGAACGGCCGCTCTTTGCCATAGCTCACGGTTTGCATACGATCAGAAGCCACGCCCAGCGAGACCAGGAAGTCCTTGGCCGCCTGAGCCCGGCGGTCGCCCAGGGCCAGGTTGTATTCGGTTGAGCCGCGCTCGTCGCAATGACCTTCGATGGTTACTTTGACTTGCGGATACGATTTGAGGAACCCTGCTGTCTGCGTCAGCGCGTTGCGGGCGTCGGCTCGAACGTCAGATTTATCGAAATCAAAATACGCGTCCATCACTTCCTTATTGAACATCTCTTCAAGCGATGGCGCCGGAGCGGCGGCAGGCGGCGGTGGCGGAGGTGCGGTGACTGTGACCCGCGCCGTCGCACTCGCGGAGCCGCCCGGCCCCATGGCGGTAATCGTGTACGTCGTCGAATCGGTCGGTGTGACGCTTGTATCGCCTTCCGGAGATACCATGCCTACGCCCGGGGCGAGCGTCAGAGATGTCGCGTTTGTGGATGACCATCGCAGCGTTGCGGATTGCCCACGCTGCACGTTTGCCGGCGTGGCCTGCAAAGTCACCGTGGGTTGGGGTGGGGGCGGTGGCGGAGCCGGCGCCGCAGCCGGAGTAACCGGGGCGGGGTGTTTGCAGCCCACGCCCACGATCGCCAGCGCGATCGCGGCATACAAAACAATTCTCGCAACGGAACGAATCCGCATTTTTTCAAATCCTCCTTGTACTGCTTGCGGTCCCGATTCTTTTCTGCCGGGCCTGAGTTCGAACAGATACATTTACACCACTTCGGATTTGCAGGTGTGCCAAAGATAAGGGATTTTGAGGGAATTGCCGTAAGAAGAAACGTCGGCCGATGCAGCGCGAATTTCCGCCGGCCACTATTTGGGCGACCAATTGGGAGATTCGTTCTGCCCCTGTGTCGTGAGTTGCTTGACTTCGGAGCCGTCGGCCAGCATGGTCCAGATCTGGCGGGTGCCGGTGCGCGTGGATTCGAATACGATGTGCCGGCCGTCGGGCGCCCAACTGGGGCGCTCGTTGCGACCTGCGTCGCGCGTCAGTTCGACCAGGGCGTGCGTGGCGATATCCATTATGTAGAGGTCATAATTCCCGCTGGGACGGCGCCAACTGAAAGCCAATAACTGGCCGTTCGGCGACCACGCCGGATCGATAACGTAGCCCTTGTCGGTCAGCTCAACTTTTTGCACTTCGCTGCCGTCGGCATCCATGACGTAAAGCTGCGGTGTACCGCCGCGGTCGCTGACAAAGGCGACCTGCTGGCCGGTCTTTGGGTTCCATGCCGGTGAAGTATCGGCGCCCGTTGAATGGGTAAGGCGGCGGGCATGGCTCCCGTCGGCTTCGGCGATGAAAAGCTCGGGATTGCCCAACATGCTGGACATGAACATGACCTTGGTGCCGTCCGGCGACCATGCCGGAGCACTGTTGGTGCCGCGGAAGCGCGGCCAAGTCAGCAGGCGCGAGCTGACGGTAGAGTAGACGCAGATTTGCGCGCTCAGGATCGAACCGGCGGTTGGATAGCAGGTGAAGGCGATGCGGTCGGCATCGGGAGACCATCGCGGCGTGAGGGCGATGGAGTGAAGCATGGTGAGCTGATGCTGATTGGCGCCGTCATAGTCCATCTCCCAGACCTCTTTGTTGCCGCTGCGCGTGCTAACGAAGGCGATTTGCGTCGAAGCAACTCCGGGGAGTCCCCCCGAGAGCCGCGCGATGATCTCATCAGCAAACTGGTGTGCGTAGCGGCGGGTCTGCTCTTCGTTCGCGTCGCCGCGATAGACGCGGCCCACTACAGGCGGTGCCGAAGGATTTTTCACATCGTTGAACCAGGCTTGAATCTCTTCGGTCGTGCCGGTCACGGTGGCATTACCGAATGCAAGGAATTGCGCTGAGGTTGGCGGATCACTCCATGCCTGATAGTTCAGCTCCATGGGGACGCTCGGCACCTGCGTGGGATAAAAGCTCTTGCTCGCGAGATCCAGGATGCCGCTGTATTCGAGATCGTTGCGAACCACGTCGCTGAAGAGCGAAGCCGTCATGGCGGAGCCGTCGTTGCGGGAAACGAAGTCAGCTACAGCCACCTTTGGCTTGCTGACGCCGAGGCCCGTGCCGGTGCGAAACCAATCCTGCGCGCGCGCCGCCGGCTCCGCGAAGGTGAGGAAGACAAAACCGAAGAACAAGGTGCATGCCGCACGCTTCTGCCAACGCGATGTAAGAATTGTCATTCTCATGTCCATCTTTGTCGATTCCGTTGATCTCTACATCAAGAAAAACTTCAGCCTGATATTTCAGCCCTACGCAGGCCCCCTGCGTAGGAGTCCGGCATCCTTGCCTATGAAGTCGTGACACCCAATGCGAATATACCCGCGCCGACAGACTGCCCGCGGTCTGTTCATCGGCGGAAATCGAACCAGAACTCGACGGAAACCTTATTTCCAGAATACTCGTTGGGCAATGCCTGCATGGGATTGGAGCTTTGAATCGCCCGCATCGCCGATAGGTCCACGGACGCATTGCCGCTCGACTGCAAAATTTGGATGTTCGTTACGCCGCCATTGCGCAGAATGTCAAAAGATACCACCGCGCGCGGCGCCCAGCGCAGCGAAGGATCGATTGTGCTCTGCAGCCAATTGGTGGCCACGCGGTTACGAACGGCGTCCACATACCACGAGAAACGTCCGGCGAAATCGCCGCCACCCGTCCCGCCAAACTGCATTCCCGCGGCAGTTGCACCTCCAGCGCCCAAGGTGAACTGCGAGTTCGAGGAATAGGGCACGGCAGGCGAACCGCCCTGACCGTAGGGAACAGCGTTTTGCGGAGGAGGAGTGGTGTCTTCCAGTATCTTGGAAGGACGCGTCTGGTAGAAGGGCTGCTTCTCCTTCTTAAACTTGGGAATGGGCGTGGCGTCCTGCGGAATCTCTTTGGGCTTTGGCTTGGGCTCGGCCTTGTAGAGCCCCTTGGATTCGTCGACGACGCGGCTCTCGGTAACCGTTTCGGGGCGGGGTAGCGGCACGCCCGCGAGGCCGCCGACCAGCTTGACAGACACCGCACCGCCTCCACCAGGTCCACCCCACAATTCGCCGCGATGCGAAAAGATTGTAGAAGCGATCAGCGAGCCAAACAGGAGCAAATGCAAAATCAGCGACCAGAGCAGCGGGCCTTTCAATCCCGGCTCGACAATACCAGTTCGCACGTACCCGCCGCGCATCGGGGCGCCCGGCGGCTGCATGGCCATGCTGTTCGCGCTGGCGCTCATTGCTTCGGACGTGCGCTCAGCGGTTCTGTGACAACGCTGACATTGTCAATTCCGGAGACGCGCAGGGCATCAACCACGGTGGCAAAGGTTCCGAAGGGCACCGTTTCGTCACAGCGCAGGAAAACGGCATCGCTTTGCGGATTGCGCATCTGCGAACGCACTTTGTTGCCGAGATCGTGAATATTAACGGCATCGTTGCCGAGGTAGATCAATTGGCCGCGATCGATCGTCACGACGAGCCGTTGATCGCTGATCTCTTTGACGGTTTGCGTCTTTGGAAGGTTGACTTCGATGCCGGATTGCAGGATGGGCGCGGTGATCATGAAAATAATCAGCAGCACCAGCATAACGTCCACGAAGGGAACGATATTGATCTCGGAAAGTGAGGTCCCGGTCTGGCGTGCAAGCTGCGGCATTGTTTGTCAGGCGGTACTACGGTTTTCACAGCAAAAGCAGAAGCAGATTCCTCGTCGCCACCCGGGAATGGCGGGTGAAGCGCTCCTCGGAATGACAGCACTGCGTCTCAGTACGCGCTCCAGGTTACAAGTAATTCTTTTCGATCAGCGCCGCGACTTCCATCGTGAAGTTATCCATCCGCGCGCCCATCTCGCGGATATCGTGCACGAAATGGTTATAGGCAATGACCGCGGGGATGGCGGTGAAAAGACCCGCCGCGGTGGTGATAAGCGCCTCGGCAATCCCGGGGGCGACAACCCTCAGGCTCGCCGCTCCAGCCGTGCCCAATCCCGAAAAGGCGTCCATGACGCCCCAGACAGTGCCGAATAATCCGATGAACGGCGTGACCGAACCGGTTGTTGCCAGCCAAGGCATGAAGCTTTCCATCTTCCGCACTTCTTCCGCCGCAGCGGCCTGCATATCCGCGGTAACAGCGTGCAGGCTCTTGACACGTGGATGTGGATTACTGGCCATGAGTTGGCTGCTGAGTTCGCGGTAGCCCGCTGCGTATACGGCCTCGAGCGGTGAGCCCGTCGACCCGACGACTCGCGGCTCGGGCAGGCCGCGTGTGGCGCGAAAAGTGCGCAGGAAACTGGTGGTGCGCCGGCGCAGCCGGCCAAACAGGCTGAGTTTCTGAAAAATCAACGCCCAGGAAAAAAGCGAAAAACAAAACAGGATGATCAGGACCGAGCGCGCCACCCAGCCGGTTTGCTGGATCAAATTACTCAGCTCACCCACATACAAACAAACAGCTAGAAGTGAAAGAATAGTTCCTCTCCCCCAGAAAAACTGTATGGGCTGGCAGAAAAATTACCGTAGCACAGGGAGTATGCAGGGTCAACGCGGGAGTCGCGGAATCAGTGACTCTCGCTACTCTTCCGACACATCGTAACACGAGGTAATGCCAGAAGCTGAAGTTCGGTACCCTGGCGGAGCGGTGCTGCTGCCGACAAGTTTCATCAAAGATCTCACAGGCCGAAATCGCGGGCCACCGGTTCGAGGCACTGATGGCGGGGTCTCACGACTCGATTAAAGCCGAACTGCATCGCCGGGAAGCTGAGCCCCAGCACAATGGATCCGTACAGTAGTCACACGGTTGCGCTGTCTTCTCCCGCGGCGGGTGAGCCCGCCGACAGAAAAGAGGCTTTATTCCTTAAGAGAACACAGATCGCGACGGTCATGATGCAAATTTCGATCAGCGCGCCAATCCGGATACGTGAAGCTGTCGGCACAGGTCCCAATCCGGTGGCCCGCTGAGCCAGCAACACGGATTGTTCGAAACGGTGTCTGCTGTTTGATACGAAGAGTGTGGCGCACGTATTTGCGATTCGAAAGGCAAAAAACCAAATCGCAGCGATTCGACTCCACCACACCAACATCAGCAGATTGAACCCGATCGCCGCATCGAGCAGGCACATGGCCGCGAAGAACGCGCCGGCCGGCGATGCGTGCAGACTAAAGCCGAAAACGAACGCAGGCGCGTGCGCATACATATTGACCGGCATGAGGCATGCCCCGAAAAGCATGTACAGACCGATTAGAGTAACTCCGACCGGTTGCCGGACACGTCCAGGAGAGAATGTCTCGTGAGGCGCTTTGGATTGCGATTGCTTCACAGAGGCGATGAGCTTTGAAATAGAGTTGCTTATCCAATGGAGCCGGATCGGGTCGACGGAGGCACATAGGAACCTCCGGCGTAAACCGGCGGAGCTAGGCCGCGCCGGCAAACGCGCACGCTCCCCTTGCTCGGCAATCGCGCCTTGGTGTAGTCGCACCGCGCTGCAGCGCCAATCAGCGCCAATGGGAATAAGCCCTACACCAGATGTCTATAGCGCGTACGTCGCGCTATGCTTCGCCTCGGATTTGCGATATTCGCGATCGAAACCGGGGATCGCGTCCGAGAGCAGCTCCGTAAACTTGGCGACGGCCACGCCTATCAGCGCGCCCTTAATGTCTTCCCAGGCTTGCAAGACTCGATTACCCATGACGGAACCTCGCACGACTCTCCCTTCGGTGCCGGGTTCTGACCATGGACGCCGCGTAGTGTTGCCATTAGGGATCAGCAACGCGACAGCCACTCCAACGCCGAAAGCCGCGCCGAGAAATGTCACGGGTCTTTTTTCATACTGCTTTCGCCAATCGGTCATTTCGCCCACTCGCATTTGGAGATCTTTGATGTTACGGCTCAGGCGCTCCCGCCGAAGCTCGATCTCTCGTTCTATCTGAGCTGGGTTTTCGCCCATTGGACGTTCTCCTTCATGCTTTGAATGGTCCTCTCCGGCGTGGCGTTCACTTCTTTGGCCTCACGAACTGCGGGAGCGATCATCATGGCGGCGATCAGTCCGGCAAAGACGGCCACAATTAAAGCCGAGAGCCATGCAGGAACGACGATGTCCAACGCGTACTTACAGGTCAGTAAAAAGAATCCGATGCAGTAGAAAAGAAAAACCATCCCCGGCAAAGCTGATTTCGAGGCGCGTTTAATTTTGGCTACCTCGGCGCCGATTTCGGTCTTCGCCAGCCGGATTTCGGACCGCAGGACCTCTTGCACGTCCCGTGCGATCTCTCTCATTAGTTGTGGAATTGTGGCTTCCATTTCATCCCCCTGACGAAGCGCCTGCGAGTTCAATCACGCGCGGCGGAAGAGCCGGCCTATAAGGAAGCCGCCGATCGCCGCGGCCACCATCGCCTGCGTAGGGTAGCGCTTGACGAAATCAGCTACATCGCTGGCCATTGCGGATGTGTCATGTTCGCGAATGTAGTGTGAGGTTTGCTCCAGAGTGTCGGCAGCGCGATGTGCCATATCGGTGATCTTGCCGCCGCCCGGCATATTCTGCGCAGTCTCGTGCAACCTGGAGGCAGTTTCATCGAGCCGACTGGCAGCCGCATTTCTTTTCTCGTCAATGGATTCGTTGACTCTCTGCCCCATATCAGAGACTCGCTGTGTGATATCCGACGCTTTGCTTTTGAGATTTTCACTCAAGTTCGAAATAGTCTCTCGAGTTGAAGATTCATTTTCCGAACCACTGGTTCTTGCTTGTCGAGCTCCTGTCGTTTCGGCCATAAGGCACTCCTTTCTCTTCTGTAGCCAGCTTAGTCTCCGGTCCTTAAAGCTGAATCAGGTGAACATCGGAGATTCACTGTGGGGATTTGGCACGAGGGGGAGGGGAGGGCGCTGCCCGGTGGAGGTGGAAACTGTAGCGGAAACTGTCGCCCGCTAACTGGCGCGGCTGAATCCAGCATTCGAACTCAAGCTTTGGGCCTAGAGGAGATTACGGAGGTTGCTCTGCGCGTAGTCCGATGTGCTTGCGGACGTTTGGCCAAAACTCGACGAAGGCATTCGAGCTCATCCGCCCTAATAAACCCAAAAGCACGCGGAACGCCGTGTCTACCCCGTCCGTCTCACTTCTCGCGCGCCATCCGTCCGAGAGAATGTTGCTGCCGGAAATCCCGCCCAAGCGTGCCAATGCAGGACCGTAGCCGCCGTCGCGATACCGCGCGATGAAAGTGAGCTTGATTACATTCCAGACTCGAGCTCGAAAGGGTGACCCGGGCAGGCGCTCGTAGCGCGGATCTTCGCCCCAGATCGAGCCGAGGCTTGCTTCGAGGACGTTTTGCGTGGCGATACCGCTCAGCCGAATGCCGTACCGCTTTCCGAATCCCGGCCAAGAAGGGCCGAATTCAGCAGGGTCATTCTCCGCCGTGCCAATTCCTGCACTGAACACCCCTGCCACTAAACTCTCCCGCCCCATCGTACTGTGGAATGTCCATAGCAGCCGCTGCCGCGCGGTAATCGGCTCGTATGGCTGCCGGGCAATCAGGCCGCGACCCAAAAGGCCAGGAATCCTTGTCTGCAGCTCAGTTTTAGTGGGGGTAGTCTGAGCCCGCAAAGGACTTTGTCCGCAGATTGTAAGCAAAAACAGCAGGAAGATTCCTGTCGCTTCAAAGGCTACTCGGGCGCGGCGAATGCAGTAATTAGCGAGCCCCATTTCTTGTTTATGCCGCGGAAGCAACCCGATTGTTTTGTGTCTGGGGTTGCCGGGCAGTCGCGAAATGCTCGAGAACCCCATTGATCTCTGCGCCGGAGAGCACGGCTATTCCGCTCAGGTAGAACCACAAGAGCAAAACGATCACCGCTCCCAGAGAACCGTACATACCGTTGTAGCCGCTGGAGAAATGCAGATAGACGCGCAGCCCCAGCGACACCGCGACCCAGAGAACCACGCCGGCGATCGCACCAGGCGAAACCCAGTGCCATTCGCGTTGCTTGAGGTCGGGAGCGAAATAGTAAGTGATGGCAAACGCCAGGAGAATCAATGCAAGAGCAATGGGCCACTGAGCAATCCTCCAAGTAATCGCGATAATTTGGGGCGGCGAGATAGTCTTGACGATCTCGTCGCCGGCCAGCACGATAACCACCGAGATCACCAGCAGCAGAGTGATGCCAACCGTAAGGCCCGTAGAAATCGCGTATTGCTTCCACAGCGGACGGTTTTCCTTTACTTCATAGGCCGCGTTCAACGTATCCATTACTGCGCTCATCCCCATGGAAGCCGACCAAAGGGCGCCGACGATTCCGAAAGACATCTTTAGCGGGCCGCTGGCGTGAATAATTCCCGATATGGTTGCGTTGATCAATTCATAGGCGGCGCCCGGGAGTGCGCCGGAAAAGAACCTGAATATAAGTTCGCGGCCGCGGTCGGCGAAGCCAAAAACGCTAAGAGCTGAAATAACGCAGATTAAGAAGGGAAACAGGGCGAGAAAAAAGTAGTAGGCAAGCTGAGCCGAGCGGCCGAGCACGTCATCTTTACGAATCTCCGTCCACGTGCGCTCGAGCACCTGTTTCCACGTGTGACCGCTCAGGTTAAATAGATCGGTGGCCATTCGTCTCTCCGGCCTTAAATTTGCCGCAATCGAGGAGTGGTCTCCGAGTCTGACGGACGCGCGCGGCCTGTATTTATCAGATGGCGGGAATTTTCGATTGGAGCCATGCGGCTCCGTTTCGTTTCATCGAAGAGCTTAAGGCAAAATGCTGACGATCTCTAATGAATCCAGGCAGGTCCTACTTGTTTTTTACCTTGGCGTCTTTTCTTCGCGCCATCTCTTCAGCCAAATAGAGTAGCAGCGAGCGTTCGGATTCGTCGATTTGGGAAAGATAACGGCGGAACTTATACAACATTTTCTTTTGTTCTCCGGCGGCGCCCCAGAGACCGCTATTCGCATCGATACGCACCAGCGGCGGCGGTTTTTTGCCCTCATAAAAAAATGTGTAGATAGGAACTTTGAGGCCCCGCGCGAACTTTTCGAGAGTCTCGATTGCCGGGACGGTGTACCCATTTTCAACACGCCAGATGTAGGTGCGCTGCAGGCCGGTCCTTTCCTGCAAGTCACCGCGGGTTAGTTTTTTTTCTTCTCGCAACGCTCGGATGCGCTTCCCGACGATCATGCCGAGATTATTCCAGACGGTTTGGCTCCAGTACAAGCGGGGCTGCAGCAGGCAGCGCGGATTTGTGCGCCGGGAGTGTAGCTGGTCGCTCCGGATTACACAGGGACTCCGTCCGGGGCATTCCGAGATGAGAGCTCGTTTGCGGCGGCTCAGGGTCGCAACGGCAGCATACGATGAGAAAGTCCTCAAGCTTGAATGGCAGACCAATACGAGATTGCGTGTATCGTCAAGTCCCGGCGTTTACGCTAATTCTTTTGAGTGGCAAGGCCGACGCTGCTCGTTGCTGAGCCTGAACCAATCCAGGCGCTCTCCACCCGCAAGCTCATGCTCGAATCCGCCAAGTTCAATGTGCTGACTGCGCACACGGGTGGCGAGTTCCTGGAACTGGTGAAGCGTTTTCCCCAAGTTGATTGCGCCATCGTCCATAGCCAGATTAACGATCTGCCCTGCGCAGTGTTGCTGAAATGGGCGAGGGATTTGAACCCCCGCGTTACGACCGTTTTTCTCGCGTCAACGCCCGGAGCTGCCTGCCAAGGGGCCGACCACGTCGTTTCCAGTCATCAGCCCGACGCGTTGTTGAAAATCGTGCGCGAGACTTTCGGTGATCCGCGGGCGATCGATGGTATGTAATGAACGCATCCGGCTCAGCCTTATCACCGGCGAAAACATCGAACAGACGAGTTCATGATCATGGCTTTTGTGCCTGACACAGGACCGGGACGTCTGCGCAATGGGGCTTGGATGCGCATCGGCACGGTTCTCCTTATCCTGATCCTGGGTGCGCTTTTCTTTATTTTCGCCTCGGGTCGCGCTCGCAGGAACCATTCAGATCGCGAGCCTCCGCCGGATAATCGCTCCACCACGTCTCCGGGACCGGTCATCGCGCACTAAACTGCGTCGATAAAGCGCATAACAGGCACATCGCGGGTGCCGCCGAATGACCGTTGTGTCCGGGCTGAGATCAGCGTACGATGCGCAGCTGAAAACTGGAGGCTTTATGCGCGCAACTCTGATCGGACTTGTTCTCACGCTTGCCGCTGCCGTGGCGCTGGCAAAACAACCTGCAGCGAAACCAAGCCCGCAGCCCAATCCGCAATCGAACGCTAAACCGACGCAGCTTTTTACCTCCGCATCGGACGTTACCGCCTTGATCGCCAAGGCAAAAGGCCGACGCACCAACAATCAGCCGCTTATTACCGAACCGATACTCGAGCTCGGCGGCTATGACGGCCATCTTGAATACCGCGCTTCGGTGGGCAATGCCGCAGTTCACGAAAAAGAGGCCGAGCTTTTCTACGTGCTCGACGGATCAGCGACTTTGGTAACCGGTGGCAAGCTCGTCAACGAAAAACGCACCGACGCCGCCAATCTGAATGGCTCCGCGATCGAGGGCGGCTCGCCTCGCAACATTGCCAAAGGAGACTGGGTGCTCGTGCCGCAAGACACGGCCCACTGGTTCAGTCCTATCCACGGGGTGCTCGTGCTGTTTTCGATGCACGTGCCGGGCGATTTCACGCCGGCGCACTAAGCTTCTCAATTATTCCACGAACGCCTTTTTCCCCTGCAACGCGGACCTCGGCCACATGAAGAACTTCGCCTAGCGAGGCGGAGTGCAAAACGCGAGCTTCGCCATCTTTTCTGCAGCGAATTTCGGTGTGTTCTAAGGTTCATACGGATTTCCCTCTACGGCGCGCGTGTTAGGTTGGGCGTAGCGCTCACGAGAGGCGCGTCGATGACCAGAGAAACCATCGGAGCCTCTCTTTCGGAGACTTCTCTGCCGGCTACCTCGTCGGCCCGCATCGGACTGATCAATCCGGCAACGCGTTTTCGCAAGCTGCTCCCCTACGCGGGCACCGCTCTCGTTATGGTCATCGCAATCGCGGGCTCCGCCACAATGAAGGGAATGGCCACCAGCCGCGACTGGCTCGCGCACACTTACCGGGTGAAGTCGGCGCTCGGGGAACTTGAAATCAACCGCGCCTTAATGCACGAAATCGTGAACGCGGGCCCGCGCGACGCGGCCACGCGCGAGAGACTGGAGCCGATAGCCAAAACAATTCAGCAAACAATAGCCGAGCTAAAAGATTTGACCAGCGACGACCCTACTCAACTGGAGCGTGTGGAGCAACTGCAGCCGCTTCTTGAAGAGGATGTCAGAAACGACATGGCAGCGAGTACAACTCCCGAGAAACCGGTGCGCGCGCGCGCGACGCCGGAGGGAGGCAACGCGGCTGCGGATGCGAGCATTAGCCGCATCGTTGGGGCCATTAACACCGAGCAGACGCAAGTTCTGGGCGAGCGGCAGGCCATGTGGGATCGCGACTTCCATCGCAATATAGCCGTGCTCGCGTTTGCGGTGGGCGCTTGCGTCCTACTACTCTTCGCCAATATGCACCTGCTGCGCGAAGACGTGCGCTCAACCCAGGTCGCCATGCAACACATCAGCCAGAGCGCGGATTCGTACCGCGCCCTCAGCGCGCGAATCATCGGTCTGCAGGACGCCGAACGCAGAAGAATCGGCAGGGAATTGCACGACAGCGTGGGGCAATCTCTCGGTGCGTTGCAAATGAACGTGGAGCAATTGGCGAACGCCCGTGAGGACTCGCGGGCCGCCCTGCTCGAGGAAACTCGCGACCTGGTCAAGCGTACGGCGCAAGAGGTGCGCACGATATCGCAATTGTTACATCCCCCGCTGCTGGACGTGGTGGGGTTTGTGGCTGCCGCGAAGAACTATGCTCAGCAGTTTATGCGCCGCAGCGGCATTGAGGTGAAGGTGAACTTTCCCGAGGACTTTCGCTTGTCGTCGAAAGAAGCGGAACTGATGCTTTTTCGCGTCTTACAGGAAAGCCTTACAAACGTTCATCGCCACGCGCAAGCCACAACAGTGGACGTTTGGCTGGCGCGCCACCCGCATGAAATCGTGCTTACGGTTCAGGATAATGGGCGGGGACTGCCGCTGGGCGTAATCGAAAATTTTCAAGCCGGCATGGCCTCCGGCGTGGGGCTCGCGGGCATGCGCGAGCGCTTGGCCGAGTTCGGAGGAAGACTTCAGGTGGAGTCCTCCCACAGTGGAACGATTGTGCGCGCGGCGATTCCCATATAGCTTGATCAATCCGTGCGCGGCCAGTTGGCTCGCGGGCGACCGGCCGGCAGGAATTTCGAATGGCAAAGCGAGTCGAGAGACGCGCAGTCGACCTGAGCGAGCTGTCCCGACCTGGTGGCGACTAGCTGGGTTTGGGGTAATCTTCCGCGAGGAAATTCTGTAGCGAAGGATTCACTACGATGCCGGGTCCTTCGGCATATTCGATCAAACCCATCTTGCGAAACTTATTCATGAAGAAATTCACGCGCGGTCGCGTGGTGCCCACGAGCGCGGCCAGCGTATCCTGATCGATCTTCTCCAACAGAGATGGCGACTTGCCGGTCCTTCCGCTCTGCCAGAGCCACAGTAACGCACGTGCCAGGCGTTGCTCGCTGGAATCGAAGATATGACCCAGGAGATCTTCTTCGATGTGCCGGTTGCGCTCGAGGAGACGGCTGACAAAATGGGCCGCCACGGTCGGCTCTTCGGCAATGAGGTGCTTCATTACTCTCGACTTAATGAAAATAACAGAAACGCGCGCGAGCGCTTCGGCCGAATACTGGTGTTGGGCGCGTCCGGCCAGGCAGCCTTCCCCAAAAAAGTTGCCGGCCCACACGAAGCCAAGAATAGCGGCTCGTCCGTGCGAAGAAACGGTCGTGAGTTTGACCAACCCTTCGAGCACGTAGCGAACTCCGGCGCAGACATCGCCCTGCGAACAGATCACGTCGCCTGTTTCATACGTAAGACGTGATCCGGCGTGTATCAAAACTTTGTATAGGTCTTGCGGAATCTCCGGAACCACGTATTGCACTTGAATACTAGCCATGTTTTATCTCTTTTTGGCTCGCGGAGCCCGCGCGGCCTGGTTTCAGCTGGCCCTCCTTGCTCTACCAATAAGGATTGTTTGGTCTGCGAATTCGAACTTCACAAAAACCGTAGGCAAGCGCGGTTTGAATCTGTACCTGGCCTAAAAATGGAAGGGTATGTGCCAAATAGTGTCTTGCGAGCCAGTTCCAACAAAGCGTTCAGGCTGCCGGTGTAAGTGCAAATGAATACATCACTTATTTTCAGGATGAAACGGTCGGGATGGATGACGACCCTACAGAAATTCCGCATTCAAACTTCAGGAATCGGCTGAAACCGCCAGGCAAAATTGCGCTTAATCCTGAAGCAGACTTTGCAGAGAACTATAAACCTTGAGTCCGCCGTTATATCGGATGAAACCTAGCTTGCGGAATTTGTTCATGAAGAAGTTCACACGCGAACGCGTTGTGCCTACCATGTCAGCGAGGGTATCCTGGCTGATCCGCTCCAGAATATAGGGGCTGTCAGTACGACGGCCGTGTTCGTTCAGTAACAGCAGAGTGCGTGCCAGTCGCTTCTCACTGGAGTTGAAAACTCGGTCAATGAGGTCCTCTTCAATTCGGCGATTTCTTTGGAGCAAAAATTCGATCAGATGGGTGGCAACTGAACGATCCTGCTCGATCAGCCGCATCATGGTTCTGCGTTTGATCACGGCGATGGAACTGGGAACAAGGGCAACGGAGGTGGACTGGTGGTGAGTCTCGCCCCCGAGGCATTCTTCGCCTAGAAAGTCGCCGTGACCTAAAATTCCGAGTACGGCGGCGCGGCCGCGATTGGAGACGGTGGTGAGCTTCACGAGTCCCTCGTCAATGTAATAGACTTCGGTACACGTCGCCCCTTGACTGAAGATCACCTCATCGGGCCGATATTTCACAATTTTCTTGGCAGGCAGAAGGTTCAGAAAGGTGCTAGCAGCGCCTACAGTCTGCGAGTCGCGAGATTTCACGTAGCCATTCCCGAAATAGAATTGTGTCCTGAATCGAATTTTGGGTCCAAGGACCCTTCGCTATACATTCGCCACGTAGCGAAAGGTCGTAGTTTGATGAAAGCGCTGCGGGACGTCTGTACAAAATTGAACACAGATCAGTAATGTTGCTGCCGGGGAGTTCATAGAGAGTTTTCGAAGCAAAGCAATGCCAATCCGCATGGTCGGCTTGATTTCTGATACACACGCTCTGCTTCGGCCCGAGGCGCTCCATGCGCTGAAGGACTCAGATCTGATCATCCATGCAGGTGATGTCGGGGACGCTACAATTCTGGAAGAGTTGCGCGGTCTTGCACCCCTGGTTGCCGTGCGCGGGAATATTGATACCGTGGGGCTATGCGCCGAACTGCCGCCGACGGCTGTGGCAGAAGTCGGATCCGATTTAATCTACGTTCTGCACGATCTTAAGACGCTCGATTTGGACCCGCGCGCCGCAGCGGTGGCCCTGGTGGTGAGCGGCCATTCGCATAAGCCCGCGCTGCAGGAGAAAGAGGGCGTCCTATACGTTAATCCCGGGAGCGCCGGACCTCGGCGGTTCAAGTTGCCGGTGACGGTGGCGCGCGTCGATTGCGGGGCTCATCCGTGGCGCGTCCATTTCATCGAGTTGATTTCCAGTGGTTCCGCAAAGTAGCGCTGTCATAGGCCAATTCGGCTAAGTTGCAAACCGGAGCAACTCAGGACGATCTCGTTTTGAACAGCGCGTACAGGATTTCCCCGATTGGCTGTCACGCAGCGGAATGACTACCCTGTCCGGGTTTTTCGCGGTAATACTTTTAAACTAAACCTCTTCCTAGCCTCCGTTCACAGCACAACTCAGGAGGTGGAGATGGTTGATTGTCTATAGACGAGAAAATACAGCGAGGCAAGCTTAGGCACGACACCGCTTCCGCCGCCTCCCCCACTGCCATCAACGTCGACCAATATTTGCGGCTCCTCATGGATGCCGTTAAGGATTACGCCATCTTCATGCTCGATACTCATGGCAGAGTGAGCAGTTGGAATGACGGCGCCGAGCGCATGAAAGGCTATCGCGCGGCGGAGATCATCGGAAAACATTTTTCGTGCTTCTATCCCGAAGATGAGGTACGCGCCGGAAAGCCGCAGCACGAACTCGACATGGCCGCGCAGAATGGCACGTTTGAAGAAGAAGGCTGGCGAATTCGCAAAGACGGATCGAGGTTCTGGGCCGATGTAGTGATCACCGCCTTGCGCGACCACCGAGGGGAGTTGGTGGGATTCGCTAAAATCACGCGTGATGCCACCGAACGAATGCGCGCCGATCAAGCCCGCCGCGACCTTTCGCTTAAGCTTATGCGCACTCAGGATGAAGAGCGCCGGAGGATTTCGCGCGAACTGCACGATATGACCGGACCCGTACTCAGCAGCGTGTTGATGAATCTCGCTCTGGTGGAGCGCGATTCCTCCGCATTGAGCGAAAGGGGGCGCGCCGCATTGCTGGAAGCCGAGACCCTGGTGCGGCGCGTCGCCAGCGAAATGCGCAGCATGTCATACCTGCTGCATCCGCCACTGCTCACGGAAGTGGGATTGGCGGCCGCGGTGCAATGGTTGCTCGACGGCTTTGCACAGCACACGGGTATAAGCGCCCAGTTGGAAGCCCCGTGTGAAATCGGCCGATTGCCCGATCACACGGAGGTGTCGCTTTTCCGAGTCGTTCAGGAATGCCTGACGAATATTCGCCGTCACGCCAATAGCCGCACCGCCGTGGTGCGCATGCACATCACGGGCGATGAACTAGTAGTGGAAGTCATTGATCAAGGCACAGGTGGGGAGCGCGGATTCACGGAAGGGACAGGAATCAAAAGCATGCGCGAAAGGGTGAGCGAACTCGGCGGCACTCTAGTGATTTCGTCCGCACGTACGGGCACAACGGTGCGCGTCACGGTTCCATTTTCAGCTCGGGCACAGGCCGTCGATGCTGGATCTGAGGCCAAGGCGCGGCTTTTGCTGGTTGACGACCACGAAATTGTTCGCCAGGGACTCGCGAGCCTGCTGCAAGGCGCGGAGGGATTCGAGATTTGTGGTCAAGCAGCTACCGGTGAGGACGCCATTCGCGAAGCTGATCGCACCAAGCCCGACATTATCATCATGGATTTGCGTATGCCGGGGATCGATGGTTTGCAAGCTACGCGTTCGATTCTGAAAACGCATCCTGGCACGGACGTATTGATTTTTACCGTGGACGAATCCGAGCAGGTTTTGCGCGAGGCCTTGAAGGCCGGCGCGCGCGGCTGTGTCACGAAAACGGACGCCGGCTCAACCCTGCTGTCCATGCTTCAAACCCTGGCCAGCGAACGACGCGGCCGCCAGTGCGCAAGTAGCTAGCATGGGCTGGACCGGTACGCCGCAAGAAGAACGGCTTGCGATTACTCATTATCGGTGCTGGTGATCCCAATCACAGTCTTTTATGTGAGCGCGCACAGCCTGAGGCTCGGATGAGCGCTTCACTATGAGTGTTGGGAGGTGCTGCTATGTACACACTCCTGAAGGAACACCGTTACCGCGTTCAGGTGGGCATAGATACTCATATTTTCGTTGTCGAAGAACGGATCGACGGCCAAGAGGGTTGGGGCGGGACATTTAGGCTGCGGATTCCGGCATCGGTTCATTCGGCTGCAAAAACGTTTTATGGTGCGAACGATAAGGAGGTTGCAGAGCAGGGCGCGCGGTTTCTGAGCAGACAAGCGGAACGATTCAGTTTTTGAACTGGCAAGACTACGTTTGGGTGAATTGAGTGAGGCTCGTCCTTAATACCATTTATCTTTGCCGCCAAATTCCAATCGAAACTGACCATCAATTGTATCGGCGAGATGGCAGGTTCGGGGCGCGATAACCAGCGGGTTGGCTTGATCACAAAAATGATAAAAGGCAAGTTCGCCTCCAAGGCGGATCGTGTAGTTCGGCCCGAATGATATGGCTCGAAACTCCTGCGTGAACTCCGGACCCTGGGTGCGATTTGACTGAATACCGCTGGACAGCATGCACTGAGCCGCCCAGACGCAGCCTCGCGGTATCACGTAATCGACCGAGAGCCTTCCTCGCATCGTCGCCAGGGCATCGCGGATTACGAAGCCCGGCGCAATAACCCAGCCGCCCTTGGCGAATTCTGACGTCCAAAGATAGCTCCTCCGAATATCGCCGGATATGCCAGCCCGCCAACGAGGGAACCAAATGCCCTTTGCGCCCCAGAGGAAGTTATTCCCATCATTAGTTACGTATTTCTTGTCCGGCGAGTATTCAGCGTATGTTTGCAGCTCGACGTGGGGGCCAATGGGTTTTTCTATCGTGAGGCCTAGGCCGAAATCTGGCGGTTTGAAACCTAACTGTCTCTGGCTGCCAATCTTGGTGTCAAGCAGGACTCGGCCGAACGGCATATTCTCCATGGCTGGAGCTTGCGTCTGCGCGAACAAGCGCGAGGCGAGCAGGATCACGGCTACTGGTCTGAGACGATCACGGCTCGGTTTGCTGCGCACTGCTACGCGAAGCAGATTGCTACGGGAGAGCATGGTCAGCTCTCAACTCTGACGGCACGTTATTTTGCGGATCGGGTGCATCCGACGGTGCCGGCTGGACCTGCGTGTTGCGAACCGCCAATGTCGCATGCACCACGGCGAGAAATAGTGGGAAGTAACGTTCGAAAGCGCGGCCACCTGGATCAGTTTCGGTATCCGAAATCTCCCAGCTAACCTGGTTAATCGTCGAGTAATAAATCCCAGTAATGCCCAGTGTGCCGTATACGCGTGCAGCTGACGGGTGCGTACCCCACACAAATCCGTAGTTTTCACACGGCGTGGGGCATCGCCGCGTCAGGTCAAGGCTTGTCTTCGCGTCGAATAGAACCGCTGACATCAAAATCCATTGATTGATCGCGAGTCCTCGGTCTTTGAATGTCATCATGTTTTCCACTGTGCGTCCGACCGCTCTGGGAGCGGCAGTTACGATGTGTGCAATATGGTGGGAATCCGCCGAAGCGTTGAGAGCGAGAAAGAAACAGCACGAAACGAGCCTAAGCTTGCGCATCGAGTTCCTCATCGGAGAGGAGAGCCGCAAACTCTCTCACAATAGGCCCTGCGTGCATGGCTACAGCCAGCTAGAAAGGCAGGGTAACCACCACGTTTCCTGAGACTTAATCGGAGTGCTGGAGCAGTGCTAATCCGTTCTGGAATCCCAGAAAAGGCATACGTGCCAGATTGGAATTACGGGGATACGGTGTTTGGAGGAGTCCGTGACGACTAATCCTGCCTACGAGAATCTTTACAATGGCAAAACTTGATCGAGAACTTGTATCGATGTTAATCTTAAAACAGTAGTCCTCAGTCCCCCGATTAACCGGCTCTTGTGGCTTTGGCTGTCCCAGCTCGATGTGCTCCTCGCACGGAGAAGTGAGACAGCTTATGTTGATACGGGTTACGCGTCTGATTCGCCCCCGAACATCGACAAGACTGTCGAACTGGCTCCTCACTTCATTCCAGGAGTCCGAGGTCGGTGTGGTGATTTTCAGCAGGCGGCTGCGTTTTGTCGGCGAAGAAGGGCAAATTCGACCCGTAGGTGGGAACGAGCCGTCTCAAATTGATGTTCGTTTCATCGCTGCGACCAATCGCGATTTGCAAAGGGAGGTCAAAGCAGGACGATTCCGGCAAGATCTCTTATTTCGGATGAATATTCTTCAAATCGAACTTCCTCCACTACGAAGCCGTAAGAGCGATATTCCCCCTTTGGTAGCGTTGTTTCTTGCTAAGCATAAGGATTTAAATTCCTCCATCCGGGCTATTTCAGACGACGCTATGCGGTTGCTCGTGTCGTATCATTGGCCAGGCAACGTTCGTGAACTAGAACACTCAATAGAGCATGCCTTCGCAATGGGTGATGGGCCTGCGATTGAGATCGATGACCTCCCCCCGTCGCTTAGCAGGACACGGGATCTCGAGGCACTCCCGCTGGATGAAACGCTGACTTTGCAGGAATTGGAACGTCGGGCAATTTTCCGTGCCTTAAAGGAGACCCGGGGCGACAGGCTGGAAGCGGCTCGACTTCTCAATATCGGAAAAACCACTCTGTACCGAAGGTTGAAGCAATATCAAAGGGACATGACCTGCGAGCGATAGTGACGGCCCACTATGCGCCGGCGCGGAAGACTGACGAGCCGAGCGCGGTAAAGCGACCGATCTCGCGTTCGCTTTGTGTTACGCCGTCGCAGCGGCGGTCGAGGGCTTCGTATTCCTGGCGGAATTCGCGCTTAAAGTCGTCGTACCCGGCCTTGGAAGTGAAGAAGTCCATGGTTACGTAGTGATTCTCGTCATTGCGGTCGCGAAAGAACTCCATCCTGAGGAAGGAATTGCTGCGGCGAAAAAGCTGGACCCATTCGCCGTCAGGGCCGTAGAAATTTTCGAATTCGGCCCGCTCTCCGGGCTTGGCCATGAATTCCCACATTGCCACGTAAACGCCGTCAGAATTTGCCATTTCACAACCTCACGTCTGAAGGATATGGAGCACTGCCAATTCCGAACAAGCTCGACGTTCCGCCTATTAGATTGCGGAGAAAACTAATAGGCGCCGGCGAGTCAGGCGGGGCTGAGCGCAACCTGCGAATTGGCTTCGGCAAGCTTCTTGATGGTGAGGAGCATCCTTCGTTCCATGACGAAGTGCGCCGGTTCCCAAAAAACCAGGTTCACAATGCGCCCCCAAAGGCTGACGTTCGCGGCATAGCGGAGCCGGGCGATCAGCCGCGTAGTATTCACTCCTTTGCGCTGCAGCGCAAAAGTCCACGTGGTGTCGAGCCCTTCCTTGCCGGCGCGGATCAATTCCCAATCGCCGGGCGTGACCAGCACAAGGCTGCGCACCGGTTCGACGACAGCCGCGACCATGCGAGCCTTGCCGCCGAAGCGTCGCGGCGATCCGAACCACACCGTATCGCCGATGGCGCGCTGCTGCCATTCCGGGACAATGCGGAAGGTGTTGTGCATTTCACAGCCGACCAGGTTCTCGAGAAAACTGTAGCTGTAGAAGCCGCCGCGATCTTGGCCAATTTGCACGATCCAACGCCACACGGCTTCGGCGGGGGCGTCGATATTCACGGCGTGCGTGACCACGCCCGAGGCGAAGGGCGAGAGCGCATCGCCGGGTAGCACGGCGGTGCGGTCCACTATCGTCGCACCCCAATGCAAATGCCAAGGGCGGATGATGTACATATAGGTAAAAAGCAGCGCCGCGAGAACGACGATGACGATGGCCGCCGCCTGCATTTGAGCCTCCGAAGCGCGTTGGGTCATTGTATCGCGGCCGACGTTCTCGCGGCATTCGGGAGACGCTGCGAGCGGAATCTGGGCAGTGTTCGACAACTTCTGGCCGATCAGCCGCGGAAGGCGCGAGTGCCGGCGGGCAGGTTGCTGGTGCCGCCGTCGATGACGATTTCATCGCCCTGAATATAAGAAGAGTCGCTGGAGGCGAGAAAGAGCACGGCTCGGGCAATTTCCTCGGGTTCGGCCCAGCGGCCGAGAGGAACGATTTTGGGGACAAGCGCGTCGGCGGCGGCGATCTGTTCCGGCGTGCGCGTGCGTTCCCATAGCGGGGTGCGCGTGTAGCCCGGCGTGACCACGTTAACGCGAATGCCCCGCGGGCTGAGTTCTGAAGCAAGACACTTCGCCATGACTCGGATGGCGGCTTTGCTGCCCGCATAGGCGGAAGTACCCGGCGGCCCGATCCTGCTGGTGAGTGAGCTGATCAGTACGATGCTCGCTCCGTCTCTCAGCAGCGGCAGTGCGCCTTGCACGGTAAAAAATACCGAGATGAAATTGAGCTGCACTTGCTGTTCGAAGGCGGAACGTTCCGTTTTTCCGAGAGGTGTGGGCGCGGAAAGGCCGGCGTTCGGAAAGAGAACGTCGAGAGCGCCGAAGCGTTGCTTGACTTCGGAGAACATGCGCTCGAGGTCGGCGCTTTGCGTGACATCGGCGCGAATGGCGAACGCCCGCACACCGAGGGAATCAGCGGCGCTGTGCAGTGTTTTCTCGTTGCGTCCGCTGATAGCCACCTGAGCGCCTTCTTGGATGAAAAGGTGCGCGGTGGCCAGGCCGATGCCGCTATTGCCGCCGGTGATGAGTGCGAATTTGCCGTCGAGTTTGCCCATGGGAAAACATTATGTCGTGATGAACGAGAAATCGAAAGCCCGGGGCAAGGCCGGACGCATGATTGAGCTATTCGTACCCGTGGGATTCGCCCACGCGAACCGTCCCGGAAAATCGCCGGTACAGAAACACGAAATAGACTCCAGCCAGTGCTATACCGACCACCCACCATGCAAGGCCGATCCGGAGGGCACGGTCGGAAGCGCGTGAGTTGTAAATGGAAAGTGAGAGCGCGGAGCCTCCCCGCGCGGGCAAAACGTAGGGATAGAGGCCAAATGCGACGCTGGTCAGCATGCCCACCAGGTAACCGGCGGAATGCACGAAGGCGCGAAATGTTTTGACCCGCGTTCCCTCACCGCTCAGGTAGTAGAAGATTCCTGCGAGGCTGGCGATCACAATGGCGGGAAAGATGAACCCCCAGGCATGGATGCTGAAGTTCAGCAGAATCTGCGGCTGGATTTTGAAACTGACAGCCGTGATAAGCACCGTTGTCGTCAGAACGCCCCACGAGCCGAGGCGAGCGATGCGGCGGGCGCGCACGGCAACGGTTCCTTCGCATTTGTAGGCCACCCAGAGAGCGCCGTGGAGCGCGATGGCGAAATACGCGGCTACGCCGACGATGATTGTGTACCAATCGAGAATGCCAGCATCGGCGCCGAATCGAAAATCCGTCCAAAGCGGCTCGAAGAAATTGCCGTACGAATCGAGAGGAACCCCACGGACGACGTTGCCGAGCGCGGCGCCAAAAAAGATGGCCAGCAGCGCACTGGAAAGACAGAACACCAGGTCCCAGGCCGGCGACCAGACCGGCCCAGCGACAAGGCTGCGGAATTCAATAGAGATTCCGCGCAGAATGAGAAGCCATAGCACGATCATCAGCGGGAGATAAAAGCCGCTAAAGCTCGAGGCGTACAGAACGGGGAAGGCGAAGAAGAGCGTGCCACCTCCGGCGATAAGCCAGACTTCGTTTCCGTCCCACACGGGCGCGATTGAGCCAATCACGGCGCGGCGCTCTGCATCGGTGCGCGCGACGCCCAAATGCACGATTCCCGCTCCCAGATCGAATCCATCGAGCAGGACGTACAGGGCGATCATAAATGCGACGAGGCAATACCAGATCGTTGGCATGGGCGGTCCTCAATCAGACGGGTGCGCTGGCGGCATCGCGGAAAGGCGTGGTGCGGGTTCGGGCCCGCGGTCAATTACGCGATAGACCAGAAATAAAAATAGAATCCCAAGCACGAAATACATCCCCAAAAAACCGATGAGCGTGAACCAGACATTGCCTTCCGAAACGCTCGCAGAAATGCCAAGGGGCGTGCGCATCAAGCCGTAGATGACCCACGGCTGACGGCCGGATTCGGCGGTGATCCATCCGGCAGTGTTGGCGATATAAGGGAAGGGAAACGCAAGCAGCAGGATCCATAACATCCAACGCGAGCGATAGAGCGCGCCGCGCGCGAGCAGGATTGCGGCGAGGAACATAATACCGATGAAGATCGTGCCCAAGCCGACCATTACGTGATAGCTGTAATAAACGATGGAAATGAAATCGGGCCAATCGCTCTGCGGGAAAGCGTCAAGGCCGCGAACTTCCGCGGTCCAGGCACGATAGGTGAGAAAACTGAGTGCTCGCGGGATCGTGAATGGGTTATCCAAGCGGCGCTTGGCGACATCGGGCTGGCCGAGGATGGCGAGCGGTGCGCCTTCCTGGCTAACGAAGAGGCCCTCCATAGCGGCTAGTGTGGTGGGCTGATAACGGGAAATCAAGACGCCCTGCATATCGCCGGTCGGATATAACTGCAGGATCGCGGCGATCACGCCGACGGTGATTCCCGTGCGGAGAAAGATGCGCGCGTCGTCCCCAAATTTGCCGCTCAGCAGATAAAACGCCCCTACGGCAGCCATGACGAAGCAGCCGGTTTGCAGGGCGCCGATCATATTGTGGGCATACTGCCAAAGCGCCCACGGGTTCAGCAGCAGACCCCAAAAACTGGCGAGCGAGAAGTTGCCATCCGACGCTCGCGAGTAGGCGAGCGGGTGTTGCATCCAGGCATCGGTAGCGATAATGAGATAGCCGGAAATCCACGAGCCAAGCCAGACAAAAAATACGGATAGCCAATGGCCAAGCTGGCCGAGGCGTTTTTCGCCGAAGAGCATCAGGCCCAGAAAACTCGATTCCAGGAAGAACGAGAAGATGCCTTCCATAGCGAGTGTCTGACCGATTACGCCCCCGGCGGAACGCGAGAAACCGGCCCAATTCGTGCCGAATTGAAATTCCATGGGAATGCCGGTGACCACGCCCACGGCAAAGTTGATGGCGAAGATGCGCGCCCAAAAGCGGAGCGCGCAATTATAGTTGTCATTGCCAGATCGCAGGGCGGCTGTTTTCAAAATCAGCAGTAAGAGCGAGAGACCCATTGTGAGCTGCGGAAAGATGTAGTGGAACGTGATGGTAAAAGCGAAATGGAGCCGGTCAACGCCGACAGCGGTCTGCATGCGGCACTCCTCGGCCAAATTGTGCAGCCGCTATTGTAATGCGTGACGCGAATCGGCGGCCGCTGGGGAGGGGAGGGTGATGTGACGTGAATGGGGTGCTGACCTGAAACAGGACCGCGAGCGGGGAGTAAACAGCACAAAGCACCTTGGATGTTTAACGGAGAAGATTGCGGTGCGATCGGAGCGACATCCAGTCGGCGTAGGGGCGTACATTCAGGAGTGGAGTGCGGCCACGGAGCTTTTTGAGGAATTCCTGTTGCCTTCGGTCGTGTGACGGCTGCGAGGCGCCCGAGACCTGGGATGAATTTCGTGTGCTCAGCCCGATCCCTACATCGGCGGCCTGAACGCGCGAACGCTCGTTGAGGAAATCGCCGAAGGCGACAGCGTCGGCGATTTTGTAGGGTGCGCTGGAATCGTGGTTGACGCGCTTGAGGTGATTGGCAAGAGAAGCGAGAGACTGTTCGACTGAAGTTCGGCTAAAGCGCGGAAATTTCGATCCGGAGACGGTTTCGCCTTCCGGTGTAGTCATCCACTCGTCGAGGCGGGAGTGGTGGACGTAACCTTGCATTTCTAGAATGGCAAGCGCCTGAGCTGCCGCGGAGCTGCTGAGGCCAAGAGTTTTGGCGAAATCGCGCAGAGTCCATGCTGTGACGCCGCGTGTGTCCTTGAGGAAGCTGAACAAAGCGGCGGCAGGCAACGAAATGTTGCCGGCAAACGCGCGCGACGCGCTTTTTGCCTGCATTTGCGGCGAAGCAGGTCCAGGAGCCCCCATGGGGCGGTGCTCGATGCGCAATTTTCGCGGAGCGGATTTGCGCGGCATGGCCGGAAAGAGAATTCGCGAAACAGAATACTAATGAAAATAGGTCTGCCCGGCGAGAATCGTCTCCAGCGCAGTACCCAGCTCACTGGCTGCGCGTGATTTGGTAAGCACGCCTTTTGCGCCGGCACGCTGGATCTGGCGCAGCACGACGCCGGGGTCATGCATGGTGAAGATCAGCACCTTCGATTCGGGATCCTGCTTTACAATTCGCGCGGCGGCTTCGATGCCGCCCATCACAGGCATGGTGATGTCCATTATGATGGCGTCAGGCTTGAGCTGACGCGTCATGCGTAATGCCGCTTCGCCGTTCGCAGCCTCACCGACGATTTCCCAGTGACCTTGCATTTCTAGAATTCGGCGAACGCCCTGGCGCACAATTTCGTGGTCATCGACGATCAGGATTTTTGAAGCGATGGTGATGTTACCTGCCTGTTAGATACGTTAGGAGAACCCTAAGGTCTTCGCGGGTCATCAGACAATTCACAAACTCCTTTACAGCCCACCAAGATTGGTATTAGCAGCCCTGATGATGCGGACTGGAATGCGCACTGGTTTACAACGGCAGGCTCGAGGAAAGACACAACGGCCGAAGTAGCCACTGCGCGAATTGTGACGAATTCCATGGAGGAATTCCGGGTGAAAGCGTTCCATTACGCTCGGATCGGCAGGTTGTTGTGGCGGCACTTCTTGCAAGCCTGCGAGTGATTCGGGCGTACGATACCGTAAGGTTGAATCAGGCAAAGACAGTATGGCGATGCTTAAGGGATTTAAGGTACTGTCGCCGCTACTTTTTTCCGAAATGAAAATTCAGATACTTGTCGTTGATGATCACGAGATCGTGCGCAAGGGGATCTGCCGCTTGATCGAAGCGCATGAGGGTTGGCAAGTGTGCGGCGAAGCGGCAAACGGCAAACAGGCTATTGAAAAAGCGCTCGAACTCACGCCCGACGTGGTGCTGATGGATATTAGTATGCCGCTGATGAGCGGTTTAGAAGCCACCCGGCACATCCGTAAAAGATTTCCTTCTATGAAGATCGCCATTATTTCGCTTCACGAGTCGCACCATGTCATGGCGGAAGCGCGAAATGCCGGGGCCGATGCTTATTTATTGAAGAGCGATCCTTCCTGCGAGCTGGAGAGAACGATCAGCGGATTGGTGATGACAATTCCAAAAGGCGCTGCGGACCGCCCCGGCGCGCCTGTTTCAGCTGAAGCCGCATCTGCCGATTGACGTCTTCCCGCGCATAGCGGATACCGTCTTCACTGTATAGCCCAGCGCCCCGTACAGCATATACCTTAGCTGCTACGCGAGGGCGCGACGGGATGTTTGATTTTAGCAATCTCCGGGTCTTAATTGCGGACGATCACGAGATCGTTCGCCGAGGGTTGCGAACCCTGGTTTCGTCTCGGCCCGGTTGGGTAGTCTGCGCCGAGGCGAGCACAGGACGCGAGGCCGTGGCGAGGGCCGAAGAGCACCGGCCAGACGTCGTTGTAATGGATATTGTCATGCCGGGACTTAACGGCCTGGAAGCGACGCGCAAGATCCGCAAAATCCTGCCGAAAACGCATGTCGTCATTTTGTCGCTGCACTACTCCGATGACCTGGTGCGGGAAGTGCTCGATGCGGGGGCGCGCTCGTACATACTGAAGACTGATGCGAGCCGTGATCTTATTACCGCGATTGAGGCCATGGCGAAAAATCGAACGTTTTTCACAACGGTGGCCGCACAGGCGCTGGTTGATCGCTTTTGCAATCCGCGTGCAACGGCTCCGCTTATGCGAGCTTTACTGAGCGGACGAGAGCGCGAGATCGTTCAACTCCTAGCCGAAGGCAACAGCAGCAAAGAGGTCGCGAAGGTGCTCGGGATCAGCGTCAAAACCGCGGAAACACATCGGGCCAATATCATGCGTAAGCTGGAGATGCATTCAGTGAGCGAATTGGTGCGTTACGCCGTGAAGCACCACATTACCGAAGCCTGAGAGAGCGCGCGCCAATTGTGTAACTTTGTTATAATGTAACTTTGTTATAACTTGATATCGCCTACGCGGCGGCGCGTTCCCCTGAAGTGCGACTGACCGGCTGGCCATTGGAACACGACTGTTGCACGTTGAGTGAAACTGGCCGGGCCGAAGGTCAGGCAGTTTCTTTCTTCGTGCAGAATTCGCCTGCTTCTTCCTGTGAGGTTGGAACGCGCAGCGTCTGCAAGGATTCCTGCAATGCGATGCGCTCATCGAGGCAGGGTGGATTCGAATCGCGCAGGCGCGCCGCGATAGCGCGTTCGGCGGCAGCCACTTTCGATGCCAGGTACTCCGGACGGCCTTCCCTGAGCGCTTCAGCAACGGCATCCTGCCATTCGTAAGGGGCGCTTTGCATCGGAATCGCTGCCGTAGGTGCGATTGTTCGCCGACGCAACGGCCTGTGTGTTTTCTGGTATCGGAAGCGAAGTTCCGGGCACGAAAACCGCCCAAAATTCCGGCGCTGGTACGGCGAATTCGATGGCCACTTCGGTGCGGCCGTTCTCAGTATTCCCCACCCGAGCCACGCGGCCCTCGCGTTCGTCCCAGGTGTGCGGATTCATCAGCAGGACTTTCTCTCCAGGCGAAAAGGTAAGCGACAGCGGCACGAGCGCCCCGTGGGCGCTGACAGAGATTGTCAGCGTCTCTTCCCTGAAAGATTTGCCACTGCGCCTGGCGCATACGCAGACAGTTTCTCTGAACGGGAGCCGTTCGCTACGGCGTCGTTCGATTTGCCGGAAAGCCGATACGTGAGAAGGAAAAGACATTTGTCGCCTGACAAGGTGTGGATGATACGCAGGACAGCGGAACGAAGAAATACAGGTGATTTCGGAGTTAACCAATAGTTATACAGGTTCTTTGCAGGGTAACCTAAACGTAAAAGCGAAGTAAGTCTCCAGGGGCGCCTATCTCGATGGGGCGCTCTCGGTCAGCAGCACAGTCAGGGCTTTTCGCGGGGCTACAATACTCGGCGCCGGGCAGTGTATATTAGCGCGCCGAAAAATATGCCGGATGAACGCCCGGCGCCATAAAACAGCGCGACTAGGCTGCCGGTTGGCAGGAATGAAAACCGCGCAGGGAAGCGCGTTGATACAGACAGGAGACACCTCAAACCTATGAAAGCGATTCAAGTGCCGCGAAACGGCGGTCCGGAAGTTTTAACTCAGGTGGATCTTCCGATCCCGCAGCCGAAGGCAAATGAGCTTGTGGTGAAGACGGCAGCGATTGGGATCAATTTTATTGATATTTACTATCGCGAAGGACGTTACCCGGCGACGTTGCCGTTTATCGACGGACAGGAAGCGGCGGGCACGGTCCACGCGGTGGGTAGCGACGTAAAGGGCTGGAGACCGGGAGACCGTGTGGGTTACACAGGCGTCCTGGGAGCCTACGCGGAATACACGGTAATACCCGCGGATCGCGGCGTGCGCGTTCCCAGCGGGATCAGCGATCAACAAGGCGCCGCCGCGTTGCTGCAGGGGATGACTGCGCATTACCTGGTGCACAGCACCTATCCGTTAAAGAGAGATGAAGTCGCGCTGATTCACGCTGCGGCAGGCGGCGTGGGGCTGTTGCTGGTACAAATGGCCAAGAACATCGGTGCGCGGGTGATTGCCACGGTGGGTTCGGACGAGAAAGCGAAACTTGCCCGCGACGCCGGGGCCGACGACGTGATCGTTTACACGAGGCAGGATTTCGAAGCGGAGACAAAGCGGCTGACCGATGGCAAAGGCGTTCACGTCATCTATGACGGCGTGGGGAAGACAACCTTTGACAAGGATCTGAACCTGCTGCGGCCGCGCGGCTACCTTGTTCTGTTCGGAGCGGCGAGCGGACCAGTGCCGCCATTTGATCCAATCCTGCTGTCGAGTAAGGGATCGATCTTTTTGACGCGACCGACGCTTGTACACCACATCGCCACGCGCGAGGAACTCGAGCAGAGGTCGCGCGACGTATTCGACCAGATTATGAGCGGGAAATTGAAGCTTCGCATCGAGCACGTCTACAAGCTGAGCGAAGCGGCGCAGGCGCAGAGCGACCTCGCTGCCCGGAAGACAACAGGGAAGCTGCTACTGGTTCCGTAGCGCTCGCAATAGGGGCACTGAGTCGCTTCGCGAAGAACCGCAGAAGCAGGCGGAAAAGGAAAGGGCCGGAGGGAATTGCCTCCGGCCCTTCTGTTTTTTGCGCTAAAACCAGCTGGAAGTTAGAAGATCAGCTTCAGGCCCAGTTGGAACGCTCGAGGTCCGCCTTGTCCAAGCGTCGGGTTGGAGCTGGTGATGTCCGGTGTTTGTGGGCGGAAGCCAAAAGATGCTCCCGCGCCCGCAGTCGGATCAGTGTAGGTGTTGTCGCCGCCGGGTCCGCCGAAGACGTTGGAGAAGTTGACGCGGTTCAGGATATTGAAGCCTTCGGCGCGGAACTGCGCGGTCAGGCGTTCTCGAATCTTGAACTCTTTGGTAACCGAGAGATCCCATTCATAGAAGGGGAACCCGCGGAAGTTGTCGCGCCCGGAGGTTCCGAGCGTGCCGTATGCCGGTGGAATCAGGAACGAGTTGCCGTTCGCATAGCAACCCAAATCAGTAAGGGATGCCACAGCCAGCGGGCCGTTGGCCGTGGCCTGCTTTAGGCACGCGGGATTGCTAGTGCCCGGGAAGTACGGAATGCCGCCTGTTCCGCCGTTGCTATCCAGGAATGCGCGAGTGCTCTGGAAGTCCTTGGGATTGCCGTAAAAATTCCACCATTCGCCTTCCGTTGCGGAGGCGCCAATTTCGTTGGTGCCGCTGAAATCGGTGGTGAAATCGTTCACACCCCACGGCATGCCGCTTTGCAGTGTCAAGACGGAGTTGAGCGACCATCCCTTGAGGATCTGGCCGAAACCATTGCGCCCGGGCAGGGCATAAGTGGTGGAAAAAGTAAGGTTGTGTCTGATGTCGAACAGGCTATTGCCGTAGAGACTGCCGACAGTGGCGTTGTTGATCGGGCTGACGAACCCCGCACCCCAGTTGTCAGAGGACATATCCAAAGCGTGCGAGTAGGTGTAACCCGCGATGAACGAGAGGCCGTGCGAGGCGCGCTGGGTCAGCGTGACCTGTAGGGCATTGTAGTTGGATTTGCCGAGGTTCGAGAGCCAGTCGATATAGCTCAGGTATGGGAATTTCGTGCCGTAAGGCGAAGCGGCGATTTCCGCAGCCGTATCGGGCGCGCAGTTGTCATAACCGGTGGCAGCGCTGGCCAAGCAAGCGGCCTTCGCCGCAGCCGTCCACCCGGCACCGACAGGCGGTTGGTTGAGGTCGGTCAGACCAAGCAGCTTTGTGCCGTGGTTGCCGACGTATGCCAGATCGAGTGAGAGGTTGGCGGTGATGGCCCTCTGGAGATCGACAGTCCACATGGTTACGTAGGGATTACGCAGACCGCGCTCGATCCCCTCGATTTCGCATTGAACGGGCACTTCGCCGTTGGGAAGCGTGACGCTGCCATCACCGCAAGCCGGCGTGGCGTTGAAAAGAGGGGTGGTCGGATTGTTGGCCGACCAAGTGCCTGCCGGACCGAGTGCGGAAGGCCCCGGACCGTAAGTGACCGATCCGATCTTGATTGTACCGGTGCCCTGCGTCACAACCGGCAAGCCGGTGACCGGGTTGGTGTAAGCATAGGTCGCGCCTGTGGGTACGGTGCGCGAACCGAGCAGGTTCCCAAGGGCATTCATTGTGTCAAAGCTGAACTGTTCGTACATGATGTCGCCGCTCGCGCGCAGCACAGTCTTGCCGTTGCCAAAGATGTCCCAGGCCAGACCGAGACGTGGAGCAAAGTTATTGTGGTCGCCGTTATAGGGCGAGCTGATCTGTTGACCGACCTGAACGAGACCGGCAGTCGGGTCAAAATTGCCGAGCAGGTTATTGGAGTCCTTCAGAACGGTGTCGATCTCATACCGGATGCCGTAGTTGAAGGTGAGCCGGGGAGTGACGTGCCAGCTATCCTGAACGAACGCGGCATAACCCTGACTGCTCAAATGGCGCGTCCAATCGGCAAAATTTCCGACGGCAAAATGCCCGGAGTGCACATTGCCGGTGAAGAAGGCGTCCAAAGTATTGAACTGAACCTGACCTTTCGCGAATTGCGTTACGGCATTCGTGCTGGCGTTGTTCAGAAACTCGAAGCCCCACATGAAAGAGTGGTTGCCGTGCAGGTATGAAACATGGTCGAGAATATTCACCACGCCATCGGGTCCGACATATTTGGGCCAATTGAGACCAAACTGCATGCTGTAGGAACGGATACGGATCTGCGGCAGGCCGCCGAAAGCGGGGCTGCTGGCTGAACCTATATCCGTCTGCCCCGTATAGATGTGGTAGGTCGCTCCATTGAAGCTGTAGTTGGCCGGATCTTGAGTGAAATCATTGCTCAGGAAAGTTTGGTAATAGTGGGAGTATCCGACGCGAAGCTCGTTTACCCACGATGAACTCGGCGTGAAAGTCCAGGCGCCGCTGAACACCTGGGAGCGTGCGTATTGGTTGGTGAGCCAGGCGTTGTTAACTTGCAGCGTGGCATTGTCGACAAAAAGGCCGCTGCCGGGACTGATGAAGTAGGAGGCATCGATCGAGTTTTTGGCGTTCAGGTGGTAGTCGACCTTGGCTATACCTGAGTGAATAGTGGTGGTGCTATTCAGCGACGTAACTAAAGTTGCCGGTGCACCGCCCGCGCCACCAGCAGCCGGAAAAAGACCAGGGAAGTTGCCGAGGGGTGTACAGGTTGCGCTGAGTCCGGCAAGTTGCGCGCTGAGTGGTGCAAGTTTTGCGCCCGCCGCAAGACAGGCGCCAACGAGGCCATTGGATGAGTCGGTCAGGCCCGGCCCGCTGGTGATCGCGGTGTTGTGAGGGGCGGGATTTCCGTTGGTGTATTGCTGTTGTTCGTAATTGGCGAAGTAAAAGAGCTTATCTTTCTTGATTGGGCCGCCGATGCTGGCGCCGAACTGCTCAAGTTCGAGGGCAGCCTTGTCGCAAGCGGCGAGCGGGCCGACGGCGCAGACCCCGTTCACCGGAGCAGGATTGAAAAACGATCGCGCGTCAAAGGCATTCGAACGGCCGTAAGCGTATGCCGTGCCATGAATGGTGTTGGTGCCGGACTTTACGCCGACGTTAATGACGCCTCCGGGCTTCCAGCCATATTGCGCTTCCGGATTCTGCTCGGTACGGAATTCGTCGATGGCGTCGATGGGAAGCATGGTGCCGGCATCGCCGGCGGCCATAACGGCGTTCATCACACTCTGGGCCATCCACGGGTCGTTGCTGTCGATGCCGTCCACCTGATAGTTCTGATCGTGAGGACGCAGGCCGTTGGTGCTCTGAGTCCAACCGGAACCTCCGGCGTACTTCACGGTGCCGGGACGAAGCACGAGGAGATTGGTGAAATTGCGGCCGTTCAGCGGCAGATCGTTAATTACATTGTTCTGAATCGTTCCGCCGACGACAGCATTGGTGGTTTCCACGAGAGGAAGTTCGCCAGTGACCGTGACCTTTTCGGTCTGTTCACCGGGCTGCAAGGTTAGATCCACCCGGAGTTGCCCATTGACCTCGAGGGTAATTCCCGTGCGCTGGGCCGTTTTGAAGCCCTGATACGCGGCGCTTACATTGTATGAGCCGGGCAGCAGATTGGGCGCATTGTATTCGCCCGCCGCATCAGTCATAAGTGTGCGGGTGATATTTCTTTGAGTATCAGTGACGGTTACGGTAGCGCCGACAACCGCGCCGCCGGTTTGATCCGTGACAGAGCCGAGAATGCGGCCGGCGCTGCCTTGCGCGAACAGTTGTGAACACCCCACAAAAACTGCAAGGCTCAGCGAGATCGCTCCAATCGCGGTACGCCACGAGAGGAGGGAAGATCTGCGAGCCAAAGCAACCGCTAACTTCATAAATCACACCTCCAGTAGATTAAAACTCAACGGTGGGAGAGAAACACATCCCGACAGCCACCCCATTTTGAACCCGAACAACCCCAGCAACCGGCTAGAGAGGCGCCTTGCAAGGGCATGGCCCCTAGCCCGTGCCGGGGAAAATTCTACTACAGACGTGAGGCGTTAAGCCACGAGCGAACGGGAATTTACAAAATTTAAGATTTAAGGCGAATGTACTCGGAGGGGTCTGCGCGTTCGGCCACGCGATCGATCACGTGGGGACACGGACTGCGCGAACGCCGGCAATGAATTCCCGGCAGCCGCGTTTTTGGCGGATAATCAAAGCAGGGCCGGAGTAGCAAACTTGTTTGTTGGAGGTGAGATCCATGACATGCGCGGAATGCCACAGGGAGATCGACGAGCGCTGGAATTTCTGTTCGTACTGCGGGGCGCGGGTACGCCCGGTGTTTTCGCACCGCAAACTGATGCGGTCTTCCACGGATTCGAAGATAGCGGGAGTATGCGGGGGCCTGGCGGATTATCTCGGGATCGATTCGACTATCGTGCGCCTATTCCTGGTGATCCTCGCAGTTGTGCCGGGTGGCATCGTCGGCGGCATTATTGCTTACATTGTGGCGTGGATCATCATTCCCAAGGCGCCCGCGGCGGCGGCCGGGGCTATTGAAACGAAGCCAACGGCGGCGGCCTGAGGCTAACACATTGATTCATCGCGCATAGTTCCTGGTCGCGCGAGGCGCTTTGGCGGACCCGAAGTGGCAGTTTGCGCTGCCCAAACCCACGCGGGCGGTTAAATCGGCGAACAACATTTGAGGAGGCGGCTATTTGCCGGCGGGTGCTTTCCCGTAGTCGAGGCCGGGGAGTCCGTCGACATGGCCCATGCGCTGGTCCCATTCTTTGAGTTCCGAAATCGTGCAGGGGTGCGCGTCGAGTTGCCAATTCTTCCGTTTCCAGAAATAGGTGATGGACCACGGCTTCAAATAATTCTGCGGATCATCGAAGGTGAAGAGGATCTTCAGCGTATCGTGGTCCATGCGCTGCCAGCGCTCGGTCTGGTGCATATCGAGGCCGATGGGAAAACCCTGCCAGGTGAGGAATTGCTTTCCATTGTAGTCCTTTGATTCCACGACAAAGGTATTGCCTTCCCATTTGCCGATCGAGTAGCCCATGAAGTCGGGTTCAGGGTCTTCGGGGAAGTTGCGGCCGTCAGTCCATATCTCGCGCCAATCGCTGTAATACTCGAAGTGCATAAGGATGCGATCCTTGGCATTGATCACTTCGAAAGGGCGCGGGGTGAAGAAATTGCGCGCCGTACCGTAAGGATCGCAACTCGTGACGGCGCCGGCGGCAACAAACTTTTTGTTCGCTTCGTAAGCCGCCCGTCCTGTGGGCGTAAAGGGGGGAAGCGGCTTCGGGTTGCCGCCGAGGTCGAGAGGGTTTACTTCACCTTTGGGTTGCATGTAAGGAGCGGGATTCCACACGCCGGAGAGATCGCGCGGGTCGAACTTGGAATTTTGCGCAGCGTCAGCGCTCGCTGGTTTAGCCGCCGCCGAATGGTTGGCCGTGTTAGCCGGCTGCGTGGATTGGGCGACCGCGGCACAAGACAGCATACACAATGCAGTTGCGGCGGCCATCCGGGCAGCCCACGGGCGCGGGTTCGGCCGTGCGGTCGTGTTGGATTTGGCGCTCAATTGCGGGGAACGATAGGCCACGGCAACCTCCTGCTTCACGCGATGTGTGGCTAATTGCTGCTTTTTTGCGGTGGCTGCTCACCGAGTTCGCCGCCGGTCAGTTCTTTGCCGTCGGGGAGGATGAGTTTACGGATCATGCCGATGGGAGTGCCTTTCTTGCTCGGGGCGACGACCAACGTAACGAGGTCGCCAGGTTTCAGGAGTTGAGGATTCCAGCCAGCTCTACGAAGGACCGCGGGGGCCAGCGTTTCGATGCCCCAGTTCACCGTTTTGCCCGAATCATCTTTAACGTCAAGAAAGATCTGGCAGTGAGGATTGGCCCAATAGTATTCGGTGACGGCACCTTTCAGCGTTTTCAGATTTTTCGTGTCGTATTCGGATCCACCATGATGCGCAAAAAGCAGGGTCGAAATGGCGAAAATGCCTGCAAGCACACCAGAAGATACGACCCGTTTGCTTTTCATCCCAGCCTCCCGGATGGATCAAGGCTTCCCGTCACGATGGAGCAGCCCCACAGAACGGCCGCCGTGAGGTTCAAGTAGACCGAGTATATCATTTTTGATTTTCCATTCCTGCGCCAGAGGGCACGGCGAGCCACTGAAGTCCGCCCGTCGTAACCCCACCAGGTCGCCGCCGAAATCGGTTGAGCAAATTGCCTTAGTGAATATAATTGACACCCATCCGGGTCGTGAGCGGGTGCGGAAGGCACGCGTCTCACGGGGTCTCAAGGGGCCTTAAACGGGGTTCCTGCCCGATAGCGACGAGCTATCGCAGATAAGGAGCAACACAATCATGAAATGGCAGAACAGGTATGGGCTGTTCACGTGTGTCTTTTTGCTTATGACTTCGATGCTCGCGGCGCAAACGGCAGGCACAGGGGCGCTGACGGGCACGATTACTGATCCTTCCGGGGCCGTGGTGCCAAACGCGACGGTGACGGTCACCAGCGTGGATACAGGGCAATCCCGGACGGCAATGACGGGAGCCGACGGGGCTTACAAAGTAAGCTTGCTTCCCCCAGGGAATTACCGAGTAAGGATCGAGGCGATGGGTTTCAAGCCGGTGGAGGTTCCCTCGATCACGGTAACTGTCACGGAAACGGGCGTGCTCAGCAGAAGTTTGGAACTGGGCGCGCAGACGCAGGCGGTGACCGTCGAGGGCGAAGTCGAAACTGTTCAGACCGCGAGTTCGGCGCTGGGCCAAGTGGTCAGCACGCGAGTGATCACCGCACTTCCGCTGAGCACGCGGAATTACACGAATCTATTGGCCATGTCTGCCGGCGCGAGTTCAGACGTGGTGAATTCCGCACGCATGGGCAAATCTTCCGCGGATATTGCGGTAAACGGCGCAAACACCACACAGAACACCTATCTGCAAGATGGTGTTTCCGTGAACAACTACCTCAGCGTGAACACGGTTTCCGAAGGAACGCTGTACGGGGCATTCCCCATCCCGAATCCGGACAGCATCCAGGAGTTCAAGATCCAAACGTCCACTTATGACGCCGGGTACGGGAGAAACCCGGGCGCGAACGTCAACGTTGTGACGAAATCCGGCACGAACGATTTTCACGGCACGCTGTTTGAGTTTTTCCGCAACACGGCTCTCAACGCGAATGACTATTTCCGTAACGCGACGGTGGGAACCGCGGGGAATGACGGATCAAAGCTGGTTTTGAACCAGAACCAGTTCGGCGGTGTGTTTGGCGGACCGATCAAGAAGGACAAGCTTTTCTTTTTCGTGTCCTATCAAGAGACGCAGCAGAAGAACGGAATCTCGGGATTCGGGTATACGGTTGTGACCCTGCCGCCGATTCCGAATATCCCGCGCGGCAACTGTCCGGTGGGTTTCTCTTCGATCAGCCAATGTGACGCCCCAGGGCAAGCCTTCATCCCGGCGCTCGGCGCGGCGGTTTGCCCGAGCCTGCATCCGGGCAATAGTTTCGACACCATTAAGACGACCGGGAGTATTACCGTGGCGTGCGACGGGTCCAACATCAATCCCGTCGCCATCAAGTTCCTGCAGTTGCAATTGTCTAACGGCGGATACTTAATCCCCGGATCGAACACGGGAAATTACTCGATCGCGAGCTTTACCGATCCGGCAAGCTACAAGAATCACCAAGGCATGGGGAACTGGGACTATGTGATCAACAGCAAGCACACGCTTTCCGGCCGCTATTATTACGAGACGGACCCGACGTCGGGCCCTTTCGCCGCCAACGGCACAAGCACAACGGCGAGCGCTGTGTTGCCGGGGAATCCGGTGTTTGAGCAGAAAACCAATCACGCGGCCGTTTTGAGATTAACTTCGATTTTTTCCAATAATCTGGTAAACGAACTCCGCGGCTCCTACCAGCGGGCAACTTCATTTACGAACGAATTGGGTTCGTTCACAAATTCTCAGGTTGGAGTTACGGACATTACTCCGGGGGTAGACAACCTGACGGATGTGACCATTCAGGGCTTGTTTACCGTCGGCAACAATCAGTCGTTCATTTCCAACCTGTGGACAAACCAGTTCGAAGTTGCCGACCAGGTTTCCTGGTTGCACGGAAAGCACTCATTCCGGACTGGATTCGAAGCGGAGCGGGTCCAGGCCAACATCACGACGGCGGGTTCCAGCATTGGGAATCCCACATTCCAATCGTTCCCGGACTTCTTGATCGGACGAGCGGCGTGTGCAGCGGGTACTTTCCCTACGACTTGCAATGCGAACAATCCAGGCACATCGAATGGTTCTCAAGCCAGCAACCTGCAGCGGTTCACAGCGCAGACGGCCGCGAATGGCGGCTTCGAGTACGCAGGCCGCGTGATCGATCTCAACGCGTTCGTTCAGGACGACATCAAGTTGACTTCACGGCTCACTCTCAACTCGGGCGTAAGGTGGGAGTACGATGGATTCCCATCTGAGCGAGCGGGAAACTTTACCGATCTCTGGCCGAACCTGTTGAATACAGTGCAAGTGCCCGGCAGCGGCTGCGTCATCAATGGACAATCATTCGGGGCAGGGGCTAGCGGGACCGGATGTACTTTTGCCGGGTTTATGGTGCCCAGCAACTACAACGGTCCGCTGCCCACCGGTATTTATCGCAGCCCGTACCCTTACCAGGCGGATCATCGGTCGCCGCTGGATAATTTTGCGCCGCGGCTGGGATTCGCGTGGCAGCCGCTTTCGAGCAATCGTTTCGTGGTTCGTGGCGGCGCGGGTTTGTTTTACGATCTGGTGGACGGCGTGGACATGATGAATTTCCCAATGAGGAATACCCCCGGGCAGATTCCTGTCGCGACCGGCCCCACATCGACTCTGGCAAATATGGTGACGCTGCCGGCGGCGGTGCCTGGGCCGGCCGGCAGTTACGGGTTCACGCCGCGATGGCTGAATCTGAGCAACGGCACGAATTCAAATTTCAAAGTAAACAATATGGATCCGAAGATCACGGTCCCCGTGACATATGAATGGAACTTGAACGTTCAGTATGAATTCTTGCGGAATTGGGTGGCGCAGATCGGATACGTTGGATCGCATGGGATCAATCAAATGCAGCCCGGATCGGGCGGATCTCCGGGGGGCGGAGCCGATCCATTCAATTGGGCTTACCTGGTGAGCCCGACCAGCCCGGATCCGCGCACGGGAGCCACGACAAACACGGTGAGCAACGTGGGGCTTCGCTCGCAATACTTGGGCGTATCAACTACAGCCGTGCAGTATCAGACCACATCTTCATATAAGTACAACGCGGTGCAGTTGACGCTGCGAAAACAATTCTCGCACGGGCTGCAATTTGAGACCGACTACTCATGGAATCGCGCGTTCGTCACCGAGCCCGTAGGTATTAATACCTTCCCCTACGTGGTCCAGCAAATGGGAACGAGCACGGTTTACCATCCGCAGCGGTTGGTGGTGAACTATACTTACGATCTCCCGTTTGGCCATCCCACAGGATTGCTCGGAAAATTCGCGGAAGGCTGGAGTCTTTCCGGCGTAACAATCTTTCAGAACGGTACGCCCCTGACGCTGATCGACAATGGCGGAGGGACCATTTTCTTCGGTCAGGCCGTTCCAAACCCCACGGTCGCCCCGGCTAACTTCTGCTCCGGAAAAACGATTTCGGACGCCGTTACTTCGGGGCCAGTGGAGGCAAGACTCAACAACTATTTCAACAGGACGGGCGTATTTTGCCCCGTGCCGATCTTGGGAACTGATGGGCAGGCGACCGGTTTCGGAAATGATGGTGCGGGAAATATTCTCGGACCCGGGCAGAAGAACTGGGATATGTCGATTGCGAAATCAACAAGGGTGGGCGGATTGCGTGAAGGCGCCACGCTGCTTTTCCGTGCGGAATTCTTCAATGCGTTCAATCACCCGATGTTCAACATGCCGCAAGTGCTGAACGGTAGTTACAATCCTTCGCTTGATCTGAACAGCTCAAACTTCGGGCGGATCACCACCACAGGTGTCAATCCGCGGCTCATTCAACTGGCGTTGAAGTATTCCTTCTAGGGCACTGCGGAGGGAGCGGCAAAACTGCCGCTTCCTCCAATTCGCGCTCCGCAGCAGATAAAAGAAAGAAAGAAGGACTTTGTCTTAGGGACAAGCAGAGGCGCCAGTGCGCGAGAGACGGCCGGTAAGCGAGGAGACCGCCTGAACTTCCGCACCCTGGCAATAGTATGTGTCAGATGCGACAAGAGGAATTTCTGAGCCGCTGGCGATCGGCGGATGCTCGGGTACAATAACCGAGCCCACCCCGCCCCTGGAAACAAGAGGAAAGCCCATGCGCGAGCCCTGGAAGACCTGGGAGGGTCGTGTCGTTCATAAACAATTTCGCCTTGAAGATTACCTTGGAGGCTCGGCAACCGCAGGCGTATTCGCGACCCAATATGGTCCTGATTCCCAAAAAGCCGCGATCAAACTGATTCCAACCGGCACTTGGGACAACGCTAGAAGCGAAGCTGAGCTTGCTCGACTTCAGTCGGCATGTGAATTAGCCCATCCTCATTTGGTCCGAATTTTGCAGGCAGGCCGCACCACGGTTGACGATACCGAATTGCTTTACGTCGTGATGGAACATGCGGACGAGGATCTTTCGCAGATTTTGCCCAGTCGCGCTCTCAGCGAAGGCGAAGTCCGCGAGATGATGCCACCGATGCTTGAGGCCCTGGCATATTTGCACAGGAAGGAACTCGTGCACGGGCGTTTGAAGCCCGCGAACGTGATGGCCGTGGGCGATCAGTTGAAGCTCTCCAGTGACGGCATTCGCGCCTCCGGCGCATGGTCACCTGCGGAAATCAGCGAGTTCGACGCGCCAGAACTCTCTCGAGGTGAAATCAGCGCAGCAGCGGATGTTTGGGCGCTTGGAATGCTGCTGGTCACAGCGCTCGCGCAACGCGCGCCTGCCTCGGATGTGCCAGGAGAAGAGCCAATCCTGCCGGAGAATCTGCCAGCACCTTTTCATGAGATCGCGCGTAACTGTTTGCGGCGCGATCCGCGCGAGCGCTGGGGTCTTGCGGAGATTGCCGCACGCGCGGATGCCGTAGTTCCTGTGGTTGTCGATAACGCGCCGCGCGTCGCGAACGCGGAGACGCATCAGGGCGAGGCTGTGATTGCAACCGGCCTTAACGGAGTTAGTGTTGGCGAACGAGCGATTTCGCCGATAGCCGACAGGCCGCAACTGGTGTCTGCGCGGTCGAACCCGGCTTCACAACCGCAGAGAACCGCGGCAAACCGCAGTTCACATATGAGCATCTACGTTTCGCTTGTGGCAGCGCTGGTAATTGCCTCGGTGATCCTCATCCCGATGCTGTTCCGCAGAACTTCGGCATCGTCGCACGTGCGAAATTCTCAAGGCGAGATCGCTCGAAAGGATTCCATGAGACCGGCAAAACCGAAATCGCGAGTTGTGAGAGCAGCCGATGCAAACGCGCGAGAAAAGGGGACGAGAACGACAGCACAGGCGATCGCAGACAATGGGGGCTCAGCAAACCTTTCCGTGGCACGCGAGACCTCCCTCCGACGCGGCCTGATCGCCGGGCACCCTGCGGATCAAGTGATCCCGAATGTGCCGGAAAGCGCCAGAAAAACGATTCACGGAACCGTGCGCGTTGGCGTGAGGGTCAGCGTCGATTCTTCAGGCGATGTCACCGAAGCTGAATTTGATTCCGCTGGACCCAGCAAATATTTCGCACAACTGGCCCTGAGCGCGGCACAGCAGTGGAAATTCGACCCGCCGAAAATGGAGGGGCGCAACGTGCTAAGCGATTGGCTGCTGCAGTTTCAATTTACGGCGCAAGGGACGAAAGTCATCCCAACCCAGAGCGATCCCTGAGACGCAAACGTGACGCGGTTGTTTGGCAGCACGGTAATTCATTGCATACAAAAGACATCCTCGCTTCTAAGGTTCCTTAGTAATCGGCCAGACGCTGTTTACTCCTTTCGCGGTATTCCGGCGCCAAGCGGTGATTGGTAGGGTGCGAAGCACGCGTCGGCGGCACGTCGGAGAGCTTCGATTGGCGGAGTTGGGTTACCAGTCAAGTCGGGAGCTGGAACTTCCAGGTCGGAGCGATGAAGATTACCACGGCTCTACACGAATATCTGATCTGCCCGCATTGCCGTTCAAAACTGTTTCCGCGAGGAGAATCTTTTTTTTGTAACAGCTGCGATGCCGTTTATCCGGTAATCGGCGGAATTCCGATTCTGATTGATGAGTCGGTGAGCGCCTTTCGGATCAGCAGCTATCAAAGACCGAAGCCACTCACGCACCGCGAGCGTGCCAAGCGCGCCTTGCGTTCCATGCTTCCCACCATCAGCATGAACCTTACGGCGCGGACGAGCTTCCGGCAATTTCGCGAACTGCTTTTCGCGGCCAACCCGAAACCGCGCGTGCTAATTGTAGGCGGCGCAACGGCAGGTGTAGGGTCGGAGGAATTGCTCAGGGACCAAGCGATCGAGTTCATTGAGACCGACGTCGCCATTGACGAACGCACTGCGTTGGTGTGTGACGCGCACGTGCTGCCGTTTGCGAATCATTCCTTTGACGGTGTCATCTCACAAGCGCTGATGATGTATCTGCAGGATTTTCCGCGATGCGTGGGCGAGATGCTCCGAGTTCTTAAACCGGGCGGCGTGATTTACTCCGATACGCCTTTTATGGAACAGGTAGTTGGAGGCCAGTATGATTTTTATCGCTTTACGCTGACCGGACATGAGTATCAATTCCGGAATTTCGAGAAGATCGCGAGCGGTGTGAGTTGCGGACCGGCCATGGCGACTGCGTGGTCGATACAGTATCTGCTGCTAAGCTTCACCGAGAATCACGCAATTCGCGCCGGAATGCGGATTTTCTGCAAGTGCACCCTATTTTGGCTGAAGTACCTCGATCTGCTGCTCGTCAACAAACGCGGCGCCGTGGATGCTGCCGCCGGCACATATTTTCTCGGCCGCCGCCCAACCGAAGCACTCGCGCCTGAACGCGCCGTGCAGCAGGAGTCCGCAGCGGCCTCGCCGCCGGCGCAAGCAACGCCACTGCTGGTGCCTCAATACCGCGGATTGATCCAAACCGACGTGCGGGCGTTTCGTTAGCACTTGCTCGTGACCGCCGTTTGCGAACTTGGCTCTACGGGCACGGCACGGCGCCCATCGCAAAGCGGAAACCTCTTCATGTGAGTGCTGCAGGGATGCGCACGCGTCTCCTCGTATGACACCTCCGGATTCGGTGCAAGGCGGATGCCAGGCTGAACGGCGGCGCTATCGAGGCGGCGCGGGCGGCGAAAGCGGGAAACGGACGTGATACCATCGAGCATATGTCCGAATCGATTCACGTTCCGCTGGGTTCGCTTCTTCCTGGCGCGTCCACAGCAAACAATTTATTGGAAACTCGTTCCGACTCGCCTCCGAATGAACGGACGTTTTACATCGAGACGTTCGGTTGCCAGATGAACGAGCACGATTCAGAAAAAGTCACCGGCGTGCTACTGCGGCGAGGATACCGGCAGGTAGGCTCGCCCGACCAGGCACGGCTCGTTTTTTACAACACGTGCAGCATTCGCGAGAAGGCGGCGCAAAAACTTTTCTCGCGCCTCGGCGAATTCAATCCCAGGAATAATTGTGGCCGGGATTCCGGCAAGATCATCGGAGTGCTCGGCTGCGTGGCGCAGCAGGAAGGCGAACAGATTTTCGAGCGCGCCCCGTGGGTGAGCCTGGTGTGCGGCTCGGCCAGTTACAGAAACCTGCCGCTTCTCCTGGCGCAACTGGAAGCCGGCGAACGGCGCGTAACAGGGCTTGAGACCGAAACGGACGAGGCGTTCGAAACCGAATTTACGCGGCGCGATCATCCGTTTCGCGCTTATCTCACGATCATTGAAGGCTGCGATAAGGCCTGTTCGTATTGTGTCGTACCCTACACGCGCGGGCCGGAACGGAGCCGCGCGAGCGGCTCGATTCTGCGCGAGGTGCGGGAACTTGCCGACGTGGGCTACACCGAAATCCAACTCCTAGGGCAGACTGTAAATTCGTACCGCGATCCTTCGAATCGGCATCTAAGTTTTTCAGAGCTGCTTTTGGCTGTTGCAGAAATTCCCGGAATCCGGCGCGTGCGGTTCATGACTTCTCATCCTCGGGACCTGGGGGCTGATATTGTGGAAGCGATCGATGCCTCTCCGGCCCTTTGCGATCACATCCATCTGCCGGTGCAGGCGGGATCGACACGCGTGCTGCGGGCAATGCAGCGGACCTATACCCGCGATGAATATCTACAGAAAATCGAATTGATCCGCGCGGCGCGGCGGCCTATCAGTATTACTACCGACATCATTGTCGGATTTCCCGGCGAAACAGAAACGGAGTTCGAGGAGACGCTGAGCCTTTTGGACGCGGCGCAGTTTGACGGCGCATTTTCGTTTCAATATTCGGCGCGGCCGCACACGTCGGCGGCGGTCATGGCCGATGCGGTGCCGGAAAGCGAAAAATCGCGCCGGTTGCAACTCGTTCAGGAACGACAGCGATCGATCCAAACGCGCCGCAATCACGCGCTGATCGGGCAGGCGTTCGAGGTTTTGGTGGAGGGCGCGTCGCGCAGAGAGACGCAGTGGACCGGTCGCACATCGAACAACCGCGTCCTAAATTTTACTTCATCGCGTACCGACCTTTTGGGAAAATACGTACGAGTTCGCGTAACGGGTGCTGGTCCCAACAGCCTGACGGGCGAGGAGAGCATCGAATAGGTGCCAAGGGGAGGCAGCCGATGGAAATCGAAATGAAGATCCGCGGCTTGATGATGGACCCGGTTACAAACATGCCCATTGTCGTGCTGAAAGACGCGAACGGCAGCGCTGTTTTGCCCATCTGGGTCGGTGTTTACGAGGCTAACGCCATCGCCCTTGAAATCGAAAAGGTCCAGACGCCGCGTCCGATGACCCATGACCTCCTCAAAAACGTTCTGTTTGGGCTGAACGTGCAGGTGCAAAAGGTAGTCGTCAACGAATTGCGCGATGATACTTTTTACGCCCTGATTTGGGTGGAGCGCGACGGGGAACGCATGTCCATCGATTCGCGACCAAGCGACGCCCTGGCGTTAGCTCTGCGCGTGGATTGCCCCATTTTCGTTGATGACACGGTGCTCAAGAGCTCAAAGATTTCCAGCGCGGTCAACGAAAAATCCACCAGCGAGGAACTCCGCAAATGGCTCGAGGGCCTGTCCGACGATGACCTCGGGCGCTACAAGATGTAGTTCTGTACGGCAGGTTTCGCACCTCTTGCCATTCAAAGTCATTAAGGGAAGGCAGTCCATCCCGCGTACGCGCTTGCTCGGGGAAAATCGGCTGTGCGGCACCTCGTCGGCGGAAGATAACGTGTGGCCGGTCCAGCTGACTCTTGGGCTGACGGGTTGTTGATCAATTGCGCATTTTTTTCTTGCGTTGCAATGCGTACGCGATTAGATTGCTGGCACGTAAAGGTTTTTGGGGCCGGGAAAGGCGAAAGGGAGAGTGGAAGTAAGCTGAAAACCAAACAGCCCATCGGCCCAGGGAGGCGCGGGCCCTGCGATTCAGGTGAGCAGGGCACACCATGACGGCCATCCTGACTGTTGCCAACCAGAAAGGCGGCGTAGGCAAAACCACTACTGCCATTAATCTCTCTGCCGCCATTGCTCAACGAGGGAAGAAAACACTTTTAATCGATCTCGATCCGCAGGCAAACGCTACGATTGCATTTTTTGATTCCGCCGAGATACAGGTCTCGATGTTTGACGTGCTCGGCGATCATCATGCGGAGATGGCGTCCGTCATCAAGCCGACGAAACATGCGATGCTTTCTGTCGCCCCGGCCAAGCTGGCCCTGGCGAAGCTGGAACAGCAGCTAGCGGGGCAATTCGACGCGCCGTTCAAGCTGAAGGATGCGCTGGCGCCGGTGCTCAAAGATTACGAATACGTCGTGATTGACACGCCGCCGGCACTGGGAATCCTGACCGTGAACGCCATGGTTTCGTCAACGCACCTGGTGGTGCCGATTCAGGCGGCGTATTTCGCTATCGAAGGCACCGACGATCTGCTCGAAACCTACGAACGAATTCGCGCGCGCCCCAATCCCGCGCTAAAGGTGCTGGGCGTGGTGATCACGCTTTTTGATAAGCGCACGAACATCTCGCGGGACACGCACGAGCAGATTCGTTCCGTGTTTGGTCCGGTTTTGTTTAAGACGCGCATTGGGAAAAACGTGCGGTTGGAGGAAAGTCCCGCCTACAAAGAGACCATCCTCACATTCGCGCCGAAATCGCCCGGCGCTCAGGAATACCGAAAGCTTGCCCTGGAGGTCATTCAACGTGTCGAAGAGGATCGGGTTGCCAGTCACACTGAAGATGCGGCATGACGCCCACTACGTCGAACAACTGACCAGTTTCAGCGGCGCGGCGGTGGGGCGGATGGTGCCCATCGACAAAATCCGGCCCAATCCAGAGCAGCCGCGTAAATTCATCGGGGATATCACCGAACTTTCCGATTCCATCAGGGAAAAAGGTGTCCTCGAACCGCTGCTGGTGCGTTACCTGCCGCGCGAGGATACGTACTACATCATTTCCGGCGAACGGCGTTATCACGCGGCGCGCGAGGCCGGCCTGACCGAACTGCCCTGTATCGAGAAAATCGCCGATGATGCCGAAACCCTCGAGTTGGCGCTCATCGAGAATTTACAGCGCAAAGACCTGACGCCATTCGAAGAAGCCGACGGGCTCCATCGCCTGGCCGAGCAGTTTGCCTATACGCACGAAGATATCGCGCGGAAAATCGCCAAAGCACGCTCCTCGGTCACCGAGACGCTTTCGCTGCGGCTGATTCCCGAGGCTATCCGGCGGCAGTGCGTCGAGCACGGGATCACTTCGAAATCCCTGCTTTTACAGATCGCACGGCAGCCCAACGAAAAGAAGATGGCCGAAACGCTGGTGCGCATCATTCAAGGCGGATTGACCCGCGACGAGGCACGGCGCGCGCGCCGCGATGAAAAAGCCGCCGGGCCCCGGCCCCAGCCTTTCATTTTCAACTTTCAGCCGGACAACGAGTCTTTCCGCTTGCGCATTCAGTTTCGCAAGAGCAACGTGTCGCGTCAGGAATTGATTTACACCATACGTGGGATTCTCGAATCCCTCGAGCGCGAAGCGGCCAGCGATCCCGCGGTAGCCTGAGAAAAACTCCGTAGCTCTTTCCGAACCACGTGGTCATACGAAGTTGTTTGCACGCTTCAGTGCGAGCAAATGATCAGGGATCCGCGGTTCAGACCGGCGAAATGCAAGGCCTCATTTTGAAGTCTGCATGGATTACCGCCTAAAGCGCACGCAGCAGAACATAAAGGCCAAAAGCCAGCACGCCTCCGCAGAACATGAGCATCAGCATGCCCCATAGGGCGGACCTTCGCATGAGATAAGCAGCCTGGGCGACCAGAGAAAAGCTGAGAAACACATTTCCGATAATCGAGAGCTTGACCCCGGTGTGAAGATCGGCCTGCGTTCGCGAGATAACCTGCAGAGCCACGGCTGCAGCCAGGGGCAGAAAGAATGCGAGTTTCCACGGGAGCGGGGCCGGACGTGAGCGCGTGGTGGTTTCCATGGCTCCATGTTACCTGCCGCACAACACTTGCTGCCAGCGCCCGGGGGCTATTCTGCTCAATTGATCACCCCACCGCGAACGAGCAGGACGGAGTTGCGGGCAACCTAGCCGATCGCTGTTTATACTGGCGACCATGCCCGAGCTTACGCCCGCTCAAATGGCAATTCTCGAACACCTTGTCATACGGGGGTTTACGCCTATTGCGTTTCCGATGTATGCGAGCGCGATCGGCTTGCGACGTGGGTCATTTGCGGCGCTGCTCGTGCCAGCGGGCGAGTCCGCGCTCAAAATCCTTGGCGAGCCGTTTTACGTCTTGGGCCTGAAGCCGGCAGTGCGAACACGCCGTGCCGGTCGAGACGTATTTGTGTGTAAAGAAAAGACTGTCGAAGCCACGACGGAGTTGCTGGAAGAATTCGGGCGATTTTCAGCGGAACTGAAAGCGCTGCTCGGTTCCTAGAGCGGCTCAGACTGCTAGCCGAGTTACGAGACTTCCGTTTGGGCCAATTCGAGGCGTACGTTAGAGACCGGATACACACGGGGGGCGTAGAATCGGACCATGTATGTGACGGGTTTATGGAAAGAGCGAATTCGGGAGGTTTGCGGATTTCGAATAGAATCTCGGCGGAATAGCGAGTAGCGACAGTAGAGGAGACGTTTATATGAAAGCGATACGTGTGGAACAGATTGGCGGGCCAGAGGTTCTGCAACTGGAAGACATTGCTCCGATTGAAGAGCCCGGACCCGGACAAGCGGTGGTACGGGTGGTGGCCGCGGGCGTGAATTTTATGGATGTCGGCCAGCGGCGGGGAACGTACCCACGCGAGGTGCCGTTCACCCCCGGCGTAGAGGGGGCTGGAGTGGTTGAGTCCGTCGGCGAAGGCGTCACGAACGTGAAGCCGTCCGATAGAGTCGCGTTCACGGGCATTCCTGGCGCCTATGGCGAAGCGGTTGTGGCGGATGCGAGCCGGCTGATTCCGCTGCCGGATGAATTCACGTTCGAACAAGGCGCGGCGTTCCCGCTGCAGGGTATGACGGCGCACTACCTGATTCACGAATTTCGAAAGCTCAAGCCTGGCGATTTTGTGCTGATTCATGCGGCTGCGGGGGGTATGGGCGGACTGCTCGTGCAGTGGGCGAAACATCTGGGCGCGACAGTGATCGGCACAACCTCAACCGAAGAGAAAGCGCGCACCGCGCGCGAAGCCGGAGCCGAACACGTGATCGTCTATACCGACGAAGATTTCGTGGCGGAGACCAAACGCATCACCAAAGGGCATGGCGCCGATCTGATCATAGATGGTGTAGGCAAGGGCACGTTCAAGGGCGACTTGGAAGCCGTCGCGCTGCGCGGGCACATCGTGATTTTTGGCGCTGCCAGCGGGCCGGCGGATCCGATTTCGCCCAATGCGCTCATGCCGCGCTCAATAACACTTTCAGGCGGGGGGCTGGCGAATTTTATCCGCACACGTGAGGAACTGATGCGGCGAGCGAATGACGTCATCGCAGGAATACGCGCAGGCTGGCTGAAGCTGAATATCGGGGCTGTGCTGCCGATCGAGCAGGCGATCGAGGCGCATCAGATGCTGGAGAGCCGTCAGACGCAGGGGAAGTTGATCCTGATGGTCGAGGCACGACAGGCCGCCAAGCGGGGTGCCGGCCGCACGGGCACGTAGGGTAGCAGCCGCATGGGCCCCGTGAGGAATCTAGCTGGACGACGCGGTGGCAGTGCGACACACATAGCGCTCAGAGGCCCCATTTGCTGAGCAAGCCGCACGCAGGTGCCGCCCTCCCCGGGCCGCCGCGCAGTTCTGCTACGCGGGGCTTTATTCGAGCTTCGAGTGTGCGCGCTGATCGAAGGGAGCACCGAGGTCGGGCTGGATTTTCGTACGGAACTCGCGCGTGGCCGCGTTGCTCTCGTGCTTGTTGAAGGCGTCCTCGTTCTGCCAAACCTCGTACAACATGAAGTGATTGGGGCGGCTGATTTGGGTGAGCGCCAGTGCGGTCTGGTTGCCGGGCTCCTTGCGCGTGGTCTCCACGTATTGCTTCAGCAGCGCCATCCCGGCGTCCTTATTCGGAGGAATCAAGTCCACAAATGTTATGACGTAATAGGGCGACACGCTCGAGCCGGACTGTTGGGCTCGAAGCCTGCCCGTGAGCAGGGCACCGCCCAGCACAAGCGCGGCGGAAAGCAATATGATCAGTGACGGTCGAATCACACGCATGAAGCCTCCTCGTCAGTGCCGTAATGCTCTTACATCGGTTTTCCATATCGCGTCAAGCGCGGGCAAGGCGAGCATCTAATGACAGCACGAAAGGAACGCGGTAAAAAGAGAGGGCCGGGTATGTTAAGGAGAATTCGATGAGAATGATTGTTTCGAAACTAAGTATGGGGGTGCGAGTAATCGCGGCTGTAGCTCTTCTTTTAGGCGGCGTTACGCTGTCAGTCGCACAATCGACCTATCCTCCTTCAAACACAAAGGCGCAGAAAGCTGCTACGGATTCGAAGGCTTCGACGCAGACGCAAAGCGGAAAATCTGCGGCAAAGACCCCGCCATCGAAGCTAATAGACATCAATTCGGCCACGGCGGAGCAACTGAAGGCGCTGCCGGGGATTAGCGATGCTTACGCACAAAAAATCATTGCCGGACGACCATATCGGGTGAAGACGGATCTTGTGCGGAAGAAGATTATCCCCCAGGCGACGTATGACAAAATTTCCGGTATGGTGATTGCACGGCAGACTAAGGCTGCCAAACCAACGACCGCAGCGCAAGGTACAACGGCGAAATAGTGCGGTTCACGACAAAAGACAAACCGCCCAGGGCTCCCGACAAAGAACGTTGCGGGGCCCTGAGCTACACAGCACGCCGCAGTAGGATTCAGTCGGCGCCGGCAGGGACCATGGCGCCCACGCTTTCGTGTTTCACGGCCGAAACGGATGTAGGTTTCGAGCCAGGGCGATCGATCTCGATACGGCCTTTGAAAATAGCCCCATCTTCGATGCTGATGCGCGTGGTCTGAATATCTCCGATCACGCCGCCATCCTTTTTTATTTCCACACGGTCGGTGGCATTGACATTGCCTGTCACTTTGCCGAAAACGACGAGTTCGCGCGCGGTAACCTCCGAATTCAGTTGACCGCTGCGGCCCACGGTAAGACGGTGACCACGAACCGAGACCGGCCCCTCAATCTTGCCGTCAATCTGCAAATCTTCGTCCGCGGTGAGGCGGCCCTTAATTTCGAGGCTGGCGCCAATGCATGCCATGTTGCGCGCGCTCGGAGTTCCGGGACGAGAGAACGCGCTGGAATCGGAAGTCGATTCCGAAATGCGTTGGACTGATGGTGGCGTGTAGGGTTGTGGCTGAGATTGAGGTTGGTCTTGAGATTGGCCCTGATTCGGCGACTGCTGCTTCATCCACATGCAGAATTCCTCCTTGAAATCTTGGCTTCCGGGCCGATCGGGCGGGCGTCGTCCCCGGATGCTATGTAGGTTCACTGTAGGCGCGCGCCCTAAATGTGGCGACGCGTATTTTGGGCAGCGTTGCGGAAGCGGGAACCTGTACGTTAGGTCAGGTCAAGGATGATGTGTCAAGCGCCGCCCCGCGTCCGCTGCATTAAATGACGTACCGCGGCAGGTAGCATTTGGCGTGGGCGGCTGATTTGGCGATACAACCGGGACCTTGCCAATGCAATTGTGCTTGGAAATTGACACATCGCCGCAAAGAGCGTAATGAGAGGAAGACATCGGCTGCGATTGCTCGAGTTCGGATTAATCTGATTGCGCCGCGGAGCAGAAGAAAGGAAGAGTTGCCATGAAACGGTTTGGATTCCTAATCGCATCTTTTGTTTTTTTGCTCGCCCCAGCGCCGTTATTGGCGCACCACGGCAATGCGGCATATGACGCCACGAAAGAAATTACCGTAAATGGGGTCGTTACCGAATGGATCGTCGCCAATCCGCACAGCCTTCTCAAATTCGACGTAACCGATGACAAGGGAAGCGTTACGCATTGGATTGTGGAAAGCGGGGCTGCCAGTGTGAATCAAGCGCGCGGCGTGCGCTTGACCCGCCAATTGTTAAAGCCCGGGGATAAAGTTACCGTCACGCTCATGCCGGCCAAGAATGGCCAGCCCGTCGGCCGCATTCACCGGCTGGTGTTGCCGGATGGACGGCTGATGGTGAACGATCTGCCGTGATTGCCGCCCATCCGAACGAATACACCTGGAGGCTGTGCGAATGCAGAACTTCGTAGCGAGGGCGATGGTGCTGATTGCGTTCGTCGCGATTTCGGCTGTCGCCTATGCGCAGTCGAGCGACACAAAAGAGCACAAGGGGCTGCCTCCGATCTGCCAGGGCGAGGCCAATCGATTCAACTGCGCCTCGGCCACTATCGACGGCCAAAGCGATGCTCCGGCAGTCGATGCTTGGGGCCGGTCTGTCGCTCCGCCGGCGAAAAGGGCGAAATCAGCACCGGCTGCGCGGCACGATCTTTCCGGGATATGGCAGGTGGACGGCGTTGACGAATTTGGTTTCCGCGGGATTCTAGGAATATTCGGCGCGCCGGCATTGCCGTCTGACGGATATCCTGATCATGAGCCGCCCTATACGAAGGAGGGACTCGAAGCATATCATCGGCACAAGCCGGTGTTTGGAGTTGATGCCGTGCCTGCGGCGCAATCAAATGATCCGGTGAAATCATGCGATCCGCCCGGCTTTCCGCGCAGCGATCTTCACAGCTTGTCAACGATGCAGATTCTGCAGACTCCCGTACAGATGGTCGTTTTATACGCGCGCTACAAAAATTGGCGCATGATCTGGGCCGATGGCCGGGAATTGCCCCAAGATCCCGATCCTACGTGGGACGGCTATTCGGTGGGGAAGTGGGTGGACGACACGACCTTCGTTGTGCAATCCAACGGGACAGACGAAAGGACCTGGTTAGATAATGCCGGCCGCCCGCATAGCGATGCGCTGCGCGTCGAAGAGCGCTTTCACCGCGTGGACCGCGACCATATGGAGCTTACGGTCACGCTTAATGATCCCAAGATGTATGCGAGGCCGTGGGTCGCGCTAGACAAGCAGCCCTTCCGACTGATGCCTGCGGATTTTGCGATGAGCGAGACGCGTTGCTCGCCCTCAGAAATGGCCGCTTACGACAGTTTGGTTTCGGCTCCAATAAGCAAATAGGCGTCAACTCGTCTGAGGCTGCTCCCGGCCGGGATAATCGCCCGGCCGCCGCTTTTTGCCGTGCGCCAGCCGGAAGATGTGGACCTCCTCGGTGCTCTATCGCCGCGCGTAATATCGCTACCGCCCGGATTATCGACACCTGCGTTACACTCCTCAACATGCGAAGCAGGACGCATCGTGCAGCGAAGTGTGATGAGAATAGATGGTTAAGGATACGCGAATGGAAATAAAAAGAATCGGCTCGCAGCCTTCGACCAATGGCTCATCCGACTGGTTTACGGGCACAGTGCGCATCGATCCGCTTTTTCAGGCGCCTGATCCTGCGCTGGTTCAATGCGCCAGTGTAACTTTCGAACCGGGTGCGCGAACGGCCTGGCATACGCATCCGCTCGGCCAGACTCTCGTCGTCACGGCGGGATGCGGATGGGCACAGCGGTGGGGCGGGCCGGTCGAAGAGATCCGACCCGGTGATGTAGTTTGGTTCGCGCCAGGTGAAAAGCATTGGCATGGAGCGACGGCAACGACTGCCATGACGCACATTGCCATTCAGGAAAAACGTGACCGCAAGGTTGTCGACTGGATGGAAAAAGTCACCGAAGAACAATACCGCAGGTAATGCCGCTCTGGGCGTGAAGCATTCCTGTGGACCCGCCTCACTTCACTTGTGAATTTCTGAGGTTTTTAAGGATATGAGGAGATCGTGCAGAAATTGGATGTAATTCCTCTAGTACCTTTTTTGTCGAACGATCACGCTTTTTCCAATTGTTGATGGAGTTACTGAAACCGGAACAGCAGGCCTGTGAAGAGTCCGAGCTCATCCGGCATCGGGGATCATTCCGGACGCCCGCTAGCCGGCAGCGTGCGCCGGTTCTGTTGCGCGATGTCCTTCTTTTGGTCGACCATTCTTCAAGCCCAATGACCGCAGTGTTGCACGAAGATTGATCCGTCGCGGACTGATGCATACAGAAGGCCATGCTTCTGGCATAATTCGCGGCATCCCCGAAAGCTGTGAGGAGAATCAGATGCGAGAGCTCTCACGGAAAATCCTGTTGCTCGTGTCAACTCTTACGGTCCTGGCGAATGTTTCGGCAAGGGCCGAGGTTCTCGAAAAGGCTATGAAGGTCGCGGGAACCACGGTTCATTACAAGGTTGTATTGCCGAAGAACTATGATGCGAGCAAAACCTATCCAGCGGTCCTCGGATTCGGCGGTGGTCCGCAGACCATGAACGTGGTTGACAATGTGATCGCTAGAAATTTCCGCGACGAAGCGGAAAAGCGCGGCTACATCGTTGTCGTTCCGGCGGCGCCGAGTGACGACCTCTTTTTTGAGGGCGGTGAGCGCATCTTTCCTGAATTTTTAAAACAGATTCTGGCGGATTACAAAATCCGCAACAACAAATTTCATATCGCGGGACCGTCGAATGGCGGCATCTCCGCATTTCACGTCGCTTCGCTCAATCCCGATTACTTTCTCTCGATCACGGCGTTTCCGGGCTATTTGTGGGAGGAAACCCCGGCGCACATCCAGGCAATTTCGAAAATGTGCATCAGTATGTTTGTTGGCGAACTGGATCCCATGGGATGGCAGCCGCTCATGCAAAAGCAGGCCGCCGACTTTCGCGCCAGGGGCATAAGCGCGACCTACACTGTCGAAAAGGGGCAACCCCATCGCCTGGACACGCTGGCCGGCCCAAACGCCACACGCCTGTTTGATCTTTTCGATCAGGCGAAGAACGGCTGCGGTAAATGACGAGGGCTACTGGCCCCCACTTTTGCAAAGTGGGAACGATGTTCGCTTAGAGTTCCCGCTTCCGCTATTTACCAACCATCAGCAGGGTAAACGAACCCGGGACCGGCGGACCAAGCGCCATGCGGCCGGGCACTGGCGGTTTCGCGTCCGGCGGCAGCGGCCCGTACTCAAACGCATTGGTGATCACGTGATTGGTTTTCGTGTCGAGCACGATATTTCGCGCGCCCACCATGCTGGGGAGCTTCTGTTCGACCTCAAAGCTGGTAGGACTCTTTTCTTTGATAAATATGATGTAGCCCTCGCCCGCAGTAGCGATTGCTTCCATGGTGCCTGGATTGAAGGCGACTGTATCCACATTGACCGCCGTCGGTAGCGTGGTAATGATGTTGCCGCTTTCGGCGTTCACGATCACCACAATTGGTGAAGGCAGCCGCCAGTAAGAAAAGAGAATGTGATTTTTTGTGTCGAGCGAAAGACCGCTTCCGGCGTCCACGCCTTTGGAGCTGAGATCTATGTGCCTTTTCACAGCCAGACTCTTTGCGTCCACCACGGCGATATTCGCCTTGTCCATGATGTTCACGTAGACCGTGCCCTTGCCGTCGCTCGCGGCCTGCTCTGGCTGACCACCGAGGTCCACTGTGCCCACGACGGTTCCTTCCTTGGCATCGATTATGGTCGCGTAAGGTGGCATGTGGCTCAGCACCCAGACGTGTTCGTTATAAGGATCAAACATGATGCCGTCGGGCCGGCCATCCACGTCGATCATCTTGATGACCTGCAGCGTATTCGAATCCCACATGGTGATCGGTTTTGTGGTCGAAAAGCCGTGATGCGCTTTGGGGTCAACCGCGGCGCCACCCGATTTGACGCCGGCAATCGTGCCGACGGGCTCGAGAGTGTCAAGATTGTAGACCGTCAGTTGGCCCATAGGGCCATTGCGCGGAACGTACAAACGACGGTTTGCGACGTCGGAGGTGATGTAATCGAATCCTCCCTCGCCACCGACTTTGATTTTTTTGATTACCTTGTAAGGACCCGTCGCCAAATCGTGCTGCGCCAGCCCGATTGATGCCGCAAGCGCAACGCCGATACCCAGTAGAAACGCCAGCCGAAGTGTCCGCATCTACTCCCTCCGTGGTGCAATTCACGTGGAGCCGAACCGGGAATATACACCAGAATGCGCGCGTGCCTCGAACCGATTTTTTGCTGGATGCCGAGTCTCGGCACTCCTCTTCGAGGCCTTTCAGGAAATCGTCAAATCTTCAGTTAAGATGCAGCAATGCGTCATCGAAGCTACTTTCCTTGCCTGCTTGTTTTGGCATTGAGCGCCATTCCTACGGCATCGCGGCTGGCCGCCCAGGATCAGGCTGCAGCCGGTGCGGTGAATCTGGACGCACCGCTCACGATAGACAAGCTCATCCCTCAGCTCGCCAACAAACGCGTCGTTTTCGTGGGCGAGATGCACGAGCGCTATGACCATCACCTCAATCAACTTGCGATCGTCAAAGGACTTCACGACCTCGACGCCAGCATGGCAATCGGCGTCGAATATTTCCAGCAGCCTTTTCAGCAATACGTAGACGACTACATCTCAGGACGGAGTACCGAAGACGAATTTCTGCGCCGCACCGAATATTTCCAGCGTTGGGGATACGATTACCGCTTGTATGCGCCGATCTTTCGTTATGCACGCGAGCAGCGGATTCCCGTGCGCGCCCTAAACGTGCCGAATGCCTTGGTGTCTGAGGTGGCGAAAATCGGCATTGCAGCCTTGCCTGAGAAAGACCGCGCGTACTTGCCGAAGCAAATCGAACCCGCCGATGAAGCGTACAAAAATCGTCTGCGTGCCGCTTTCGAACAACATCCATTCTCAGGCCGCGACGCATTCGATCATTTCGTCGAGGCGCAACTGGTTTGGGACGAAGGCATGGCAGAAAGCGCCGCCGCGTATCTGAGCGCCAATCCCAAGCGTCGCCTGGTGATTCTCTGCGGCGTGGGCCATGTGGTATATGGTTCCGGCATTCCAAAACGTCTCGAACGTCGAACCCACGATACCTACGCGATCGTGGTCAACAGCGGGGAAGAGATCGGCCCGCACATTGCTGATTACCTGCTGCTCGGCCAAGAAAAATTTCTGCCGCCGGCCGGCGTGTTGGGCGTAATGTTGGACGACAAGGGAGGCGAAGCACGCGTCACATCGCTGCAACATGACGGCGCAGCGGAAAAAGTGGGACTTCACAAAGGAGATGTGTTGCTGGCGATCAATGCGCAGCCGGTCAAAACCGTCGCGGATTCGCGTATCGCGTTGTGGGATAAAAAGCCAGGACAACGCGTGCCGGTCAAAGTGCGGCGGCATCATCTGGGCGGTGCAAGCGACCTCGATTTCGAGGTCGAACTGGGGGCTGCACGAAACCCGCCAGCAAATATGCCGCCGGGCTCTTCATCCAAGTGATGCGCGAACCGTATTCGGCGCGAAACGGCGGCATTGTGATATGTTGTTACAGCATAAAGTCGCTCGAAGGAGGCTTTGCTATGAACAAGTGGGCTCTTAGCCTCGCGCTATCGTTGTTGGTCGGCTTGCCCCTCCTGGCTGCGCTCAAGCCGGGTGAGAAGGCGCCCGATTTTTCGGCGCGCGCTTCGCTGGCAGGCAAGGAATTCAATTTTTCGCTAGCTAATGCCCTGAAGAAGGGCCCCACGGTCGTTTACTTTTATCCTTCGGCATACACCAAGGGATGCGACCTCGAAGCGCACACTTTCGCCGAGATGAAGGATCAGTTCGATGCGTCCGGTGCGACGATTATCGGGGTTTCGGCCGATAGCATCGCGCGGCTGAATCAGTTTTCGGCCGACCCGGAGTATTGCGCAGGGAAGTTCCCGGTCGCCTCCGACGCGACTGGCAAGATCGCCGAGTCTTATAATCTGACAAAGACCGCCGTTAAGGCCGGACAGCAGGACGTGCGCGGCGTGACCATCGATCACGACTTCATCGAGCGCACTACGTTTGTCATCGGCAAAGACGGCAAGATCGTCGCCACCCTCTCTTCGAAGGACGACGGTTTGTCGCCCGACGAGCACGTCAAGAAGTCTCTGATGATCGTTCAGCAGCTCAGGTCGAAGTAGAGCAACCTGAGCTCAAATTCATCTCACAGACACGTCTGTAGCGCTGCAATTGGGGTGCGGTCGTCACTACCGGTCATGGTTGCTCACGAAGACACCTCTCGATCGGCTGCCGCATCGGACGTACGGCAGCGGAAGATGCTCACCGGTTTCAGCGTCATGACGATCTCCCGCTTTTGATTCATGACCTCAACCAGGCTGTGAACGACTCCGCGATCCGGCTTCGAGCGTGATCGCCGCGCCTCGAGCACTGTGACGCGGATCGAAAGCGTGTCGCCCGGCCGTACCGGCAAAAGCCAGCGAAGCTCGTCCACGCCGGGAGACGCCATGCCAGCCACGTGCGAAATAAAATTATCCCCGAGCAGCCGCATCATAACGCCGGCCGTATGCCAGCCGCTGGCGATCAATCCGCCAAATGGCCCGCGCGCCGCCGCTTCGGGATCGATGTGGATTGGTTGCGGGTCGTAGCGCCTGGCAAACTCCACGATCTCCTCGGCGCTGACCGTGATGTGCCCATATTCGAAACTTGCGCCAGAAACATAATCTTCGAAATATCTCTGATTCACTGGCACCGCAAACTTTGTCGTCATCTTCTGGTCGATGCATCCTTTTCGAAGCACATTGCCCTAGTGATTTGTCGTCTCGATGTCGATTCGCTGCTGCAAACGACAGCACATCGTGAATCAGCGTCGAGCCGGGGCGAAAATCGCGTTCGCCGAATATCCAATTACGAATGCCTAAGCGCCTACGTAGCTACTTAGCGCGAACCTCGAAATGATCTTTGGCTTCCCACGTCCCTGCGGTTGCATCCAGCCGGAACATGGTCGCGCGCAGCGTTTTCCTGTCGAGCACTAATTTCACATAATGATAGTTCGGGAAGCCGGGATCCTGGTACAGGTCGGCAGGAGTACGCTCTACAGGGTAAGGCACGGCGCCGCCGCCTCCCGAAACCAGATAGATCACGCCATGCTGCTGGAAACGCTCGTAATTGTGAATGTGACCGGCAATGACCACAAATTTTGCATGGCTTTTGCCGGCCGCAGTGTTTAGAAATTCGGCCAGTGCGATCTCGTTGGGGCGCGGATTGTGGTCCACATTGAATTTCGTCTGAATATCCGCGACGGGAGGGTGATGCATGCTGATGAGAACGAATTCGATTTCTCGCGGAAGTGACGTCACCTGAGTTGCAAGCCATCGCTGCTGCTCGCTTTGTGGAAGCAGGGAATCGTCGCTATCCAGTGCGATCGCGTAAATTTTGGCGCCGAGCCGCACCGAGTACCAGCGAAGGCTTTGCAGTTTTGGGAATGCAGCCCACCAGTTCGCTAAACACCGCGGCAGTTCGCATTGCGCGAACTCGTGATTTCCCAAAGCCGGGAAAATACGCAAGTTTGCATCGCGCCAGCCCTGCGTTTCGCTGCGATACTCGGCGTAGTCTTTGAGATCGCCCCCGTGCCATGGTACGTCGCCGTTCAGCAGAATCGCGTCGGGCTTCTCCTCCAGAATGCGCCGGACGAGAGCCTTGCGCGCGGTTGGATTCGTCGCCGTGGTATTTGAGGGATCGGTGAAGCGCATGTCTCCGTACGCAATCACCGTGGTGGGCATGTGAACGTCTTGTTCGGGAACTGTGAAGGTTGGACCCGACAGCTCGCCGGTCGGATTTGCTGGCGCAGTCGATCGGGTCTGCGCGCCGCGAACCCGCTCGTAGCTTACGATTGCCCCAAGAAACGTCAGGCCGGCGGCCATGCCTATCGCGGCGGCAATTCTCGGTCTGTGACTCATCGCTCCTTGGGAAGCCCTTTAGCAAGGTTTCGATGCGGATTGGCGCGGGTAAACCCACACCATTGTAAGACAGACCCACACGAAGCGGAACGCGACCTCGCCTTTTAGTCGTTCTTGTCCGTTATCGCACCGTCCGGTCGAAGATTGCTGCCAAAGCCACGGAAGACAGCAACTGAGGCAAGCAAGGCCCGTGTTTCCTGGTGATCAGCATGCGAGGCGGTGACCCAGGACTGATATCCAAAGCCTGGTTGAATCGGGAACGAGAGCGCTGCTTCGCGTGTTGAGGTTGATCACACTTTGTTGACGCTGTAGTCAGGTCCCCAAAATCCTGATTCCGGGCCTTCGAACTCAACACCCAGTTTGAAGTATCCCGTGCCGTCATCGGGGCCAGTCCACACTACGCGCGCCGGAATCGATCGATTAGTCTTCTGGTTACGCATGTGAAGGAGCGTGCCGGCAGGCCACGCTGCCGGAGCAATAATCAACGCGCCGTGCAGATTAATAACCGCCGTGGTCGCCGACTGCGATTCCTGAACGGGTTGGATATCCAGCGGAATGCGAGCGATGATGCGGGGACTGCGCCGCCCCTCCCGTGCCGCTACTTCTGAACTCATAGCTTCCGTTGCCAGCGAGCCGCTCCCTGTAGGTTTATGTCAGTGAATTATACCAGTGGGTACCGTAACGATGCAGATAACTTGCTGCCCTCGTACCGAATCAGTGACTAAAGCCCACGGTTCAGCCGTTGGGGGCTATCGCGTCAGCTAGCCGCAACGTTCGAAACAGCATCTAAATGTTACAGAAGATTGTGTTGAGCCCTCCCCAACCAAGGCCTCTTAGATGATTCCGAGCGCGATCTTTAAGGAGACTTGCTGTGTTGATTTCTGTTTCTGCGCGCGCGCGGCATAACCGACCGCGGTGCTTGGCCTTGGTCATTTTGCTGGTAACTATCCTCTTCTTCGGCCTCTCGGCCGCATACGGGTATTCGGTATTGGCTCACGAAGCGATTATCGATTCGGCCTGGGACAAGATTCGCGCGTCCATTCTGAAACGATTTCCGGCTGCCACCCCAGATCAGTTGCGTGACGCGCACGCATATGCGTACGGCGGCTCGCTGATCCAGGACCTCGGCTATTACCCCCACGGCAGCCATTTCTTCAGCGACCTCACGCATTACGTGCGCAGTGGCGAGTTCGTGGAAGCGCTGATCCGCGATTCGCAGAACATTGACGAATATGCCTTCGCGCTGGGAGCGCTCGCGCATTACGCCGCCGACGATAACGGTCACCAGGCTGTTAATCGCGCCGTCCCAATGCTATATCCCCACCTCGCGCGAAAATATGGTGCATACGTGACGTATGAAGACGACCCGGTGGCACACTTGAAAACGGAGTTCGGGTTCGATGTTCTCGAAGTGGCAAAAGGACACTACGCTCCTGACGCGTACCGCGATTTCATCGGCTTTGAAGTTGCCAAACCGCTTCTCGAGCGCGCGTTTCAGGATACCTATTGTTTTCCGTTGAAGTCGGTGTTTAGCGATTTGGACCGAGCCATCAATTCCTACCGTTATACGGTGCACTCCACGATACCCAAAGCAGTGAAAATCGCCTGGGTGCTGAAGAAAGACGATATCCAGCGGGGCCAGCCTGGAATCACGCGGAAGAAATTCCTATACACCATGTCCCGTGCCACTTACCGCAAGCGGTGGGGCGAGAACTATGACAAGCCCGGTGAGGGGACAAAGGTTGCCGCGTTTTTTATCAAACTGATACCCAAAGTCGGCCCGCTGAAGGCGCTCAGCCTGCGAATGCCTACGCCTCAGACAGAGGCGATGTTTCGGGACAGTTTCGACAAAGCCTTTGATCAGTATCAGCACTTGCTGGCCGATGAGCGCGAGGGCCATCTCACCCTGCGCGACCGCAACTTCGACACGGGCGCGCTCACGAAGCCCGGCGCCTACTTCATGGCCGATCGTGCCTATGCGCGTCTGGTTGACGATCTCGCGAAAAGTCACTTTCAGATCATTTCGCCTGATGTGAAGTCGAATATTCTGGCCTATTATCAGGACCCCACCGCGCCCATCGTTACGAAGAAGAATCGCAAAGATTGGAACCGTCTGAATGCCGAATTGAATGAATTGAGAGGCGCGCCTCCATCGGTTGCGGGTGCGAGTATCGTGACTCCGCCTCCGCAATAATTTCAGCGGGACTTTTCGAATGCCGGATGGCGGGTACCTTTTGTCTGACCAGATTCTTGCCTGCCTAAAAGTTTCCGTTTTTAGCAGCGAATGAGTTCCAATGTTTTCCTGCGGCAAACACCAGATTCACTTTAAGAAAAATTGTTTCTTGGCTGGAAGAAAAAACGCGGTCTGCCCGTGCCGGTTATCCGGCATAGAGCCGCTTCGTGTGGTCACGGTGGCTAACTGTGACAACGATGAGACTTAAATTTCATAGATTCCGGGTATATCGGTTGGAAGCGAGCATGCTCTTCCCATTTGACCAGCCATCAAACCAGGAGGCGTACACCTATGCGGAAGTTTCTGCTCGCGGCTTCTCTCGCTGGTCTACTTCTGACCGTTGTTCCGGTTCGATCGCATGCGTCTGCACAGCAGTCTTCACAGGGACAACAGACGCAAACCGATACCAAAACCATCATGGGAAAGATAACCTCCGTCGGAAATGGCGGACACTCGTTTGCGCTGGAGGTGAATTCCGGTGGCGACAAACAGACGATGCAATTCATGCTGGACAAAAATGCCAAGGTCCAGGGCAAAGTCGGCGTCGGATCAGACGTGACAGTCGAATATCAGCCGGTGGAGGGAGGGCAAAATCTCGCCCTGAGCATAGCTCCGCAGGGCTGAGAAACATGGCATAGTTTCGATCGAGTGGGGGCGGAACTGGCGAGATTCCCCCGGCGTCGTTCCGCCTTTTTTTGGGTGCTTTACATCGTACCTTCATTCGGAGAAAAGCTTGGGCTGCGCGGGGACGACGGTGGGCGCCGGTTTGCGCCGCGCTACACCGACGACACCCAGCACGGTCACTTCGGTGAGCGCGCTACGCGGCACAAAAATACGCACGGCGGCGCTATTCAGATCCGGCGGAGTAATCTGTATCCCTGAATCGAGCAGCGCCAGCAAATCGTTGTTCACCACGCCTTCGAGCATTTCATTATCGCGGAATTTCAGCCGCACCCATAAACCATCGAGCTTCGGCCGGCTGAAAAATGCTTTGCGTTCGGGTTCGTAATCCTCGGTGAAATCGCGCACAAAATACACCGCCCGGATCTCTTTCAGCGGCACCGAACGGTGCTCACCATTTGTGGTGAGGACGTCGAGCGGATCATCAGGCAATCGCATGGGGTTAACATAGCCTTGCAACGTGGTCCGGTCGGCAAACATAACCACCACTTTTTTGTGCGTAGAAGCTGCGGCCCGCGTCTTCACAATTAGATGCTACACGAATAAATGCCCCGGAGAAGTGCGCGCTGCTTACGGGTTCCCGGAAACTTAAGGGGCCTGGGCGTGCTTGTCAGCCGGAGTGACCCGTGGTATCCGTAAACAGCAAATGCTCACAAATAAACACGCTGAACTTTTCATGACATGGACGCGGTTCCTTATCATTTTCGCGGCATTTGGCTGGGCGGGAGCTGCTTCCGCGCATCATTCCAATGCTTCCTATAACCGCGACCACCAGACGAAACTCAAGGGCACCGTTGTCGAGTTCAAATGGACTAATCCACACATCGAAATCATTTTTGTGGTAAAGGGACGCGGCGGTGCGATTGACAGATGGGTCGGCGAAGGCCCCTCGCCGAGCCAAATGACGGAAAACGGCTGGACTCAAAACACGCTGAAACCGGGCGACCGCATCACTCTCGTGGGAAATCCGCCTCGCAGCGGAGCGCTTTCCATACGCCTGCGCTGGGTCACGCTGCCGAACGGCAAAGACCTCTTCGCTTATAACAACTAACTTCGAGGCAAGTAACTTAATCTCATCTATTTTTCGCCGATCACCGCTCGCGCGAAAACGGACGCGGAAATCTGCCGCCCGGCGGAATCGCCGACCACCAATTCTCCACTCGTTATTTTCGCTCGATAACCGGACACTAGTTCATCCAGATTGCGGCGCAGGTGACGCTCCGATCTTTCGTTTTCGACGCGCGTCAGCACTGTCATGTACGTATTCAACACCACAAATCGCGGCGCCTCGCTGAGCAGTTCGCGACAACGCCGCAGCAAGAGCGGTAGCGACTCCTCGACTTTCCACAACTCTCCGCCGGGTCCGCGGCCGAAACGCGGTGGATCCAGAATCAGTGCGTCATATTTGTGCCCGCGTCTGGCTTCCCGCGTGACGAATTGTACCGCGTCATCAACGATCCAGCGAACCGGCCGGTTCGAAAGGCCGGACAACGCCTGATTCTCGCGCGCCCATTTCACCGCTTTGTGGGAAGCGTCCACGTGCGTCACGCGCGCGCCAGCCGCGGCTGCGCTCAGCGTTGCGAGGCCTGTATAACCGAAAGCACAAAGTATTTCGAGCGGGTTTCCAGCGGATGCGACGAGCCCCGCAATCCAGTCCCAATGGCACGCCTGATCCGGAAAAACGCCGACGTGTCCGGAAGGCGTGAGCTGAACCCAGATCTCCAGTGGTGCGCGCCGCATCTTCCAGCGCGCGGGCAGAGGCTTGAGTAATTTCCACTCGCCCGTTCGCGCGTCGACCTTGGGCAGAAAAACCGCATCGGCAGCTTGCCACCGGCCATCCAGAAGGGCGGGGGACCATTTCGCCTGCGGTTCGGGCCGAATGATTGTGTACGCGCCGAATCGCTCGAGCTTGCGCCCGCCGCCGCTGTCAATCAGTTCGTATTCGGCCCAGGTTGGAGCAAATCGCCGCGCAGCTATTCGTTGATGTACCAATATCCGACTTTATTGTTGACCGAACTCGCGTACCACATGCGCCCTTGCGAATCCATGAAGAATTCGCGCATGGAAATCTCGGAGTGAGGATAGGGATATTCGATGACATCGCCCGTCTTTGGATCGAATCGGCCGATGGTGTCCTGCTCATGAGAGGCGTACCAGATCATCTTGTTGCGATCCATGGCGATGGCGTAAGGGCTGGCGGCGGGGCCGGGAAGATTGTATTCCTTGAACGTCTCGGTCTTGGGGTCGAAGCGGCCCATCTTGTTTCCGCCGCGTTCGGTGAACCACACGATGTTATTTTCATCGACGATCAGCCGCTGCGGCTTGCCTTTGGTCGGCGGGTAGAACTTCGAAAGCATGCCGTCTTGCGTAACGCGCGCAATCGGTCCGGGAAAGACAAACGACGTGAACCACTCGTCGCCGTTGTGGCCGATGACGTTGCCGTAGGTATTGCCGACGTCGAAGTGCGAGAATTTTTTCGTCGCGGGATCGAACATCGTGATCGCTGGACCCCCGCTGATCCACACCCGGCCGGCGTGATCGACTCGAATCGTATGCGTGCCTGTGGGGGTGCCATCCGGCAGCGGCGTGTTCTGATATTCGGTGATTTCCTTTGTCGCCGGATTCAAATGCCCGAATTTGCCGAGCGAAGCTTCCGTGAACCATACCGTTCCATCCGGTGCCGGAACCGCCGAATGAATTCCCGCTGTCTTGGCGAACGGCAGCGGAAAAGATGTGAATTCTGACGTCTTCGCGTTCAGCCGCACGACCGCGTTGCCGCGCCCGTAATACGGAATCCAAAACATCCCATCTTTGTCTTCGACCGCGCTCCACGGGCCTTGCCCTTTTGTCGCCGGAAAATCGTATTCGACGTAGGCGATCTTCATTGACTCGGGCCCAAATGACCGCACATAGTTTTTGTATTCCGGAAGATCGGAAGCAAACTCCGGCTTTTTCGACTCAGGACCAAATTCGGCAGCCAGTAATTCGGCAAAATCATTGGCCTTCTCGTCGGTCATGCGGCCGCCGCCCTCGCCGCCCATGATGGTGTTGCTCATGTACTGGATCAGCGTCTTCCAACCTTGCGCATCGTGGCTCTGCGAGGCCACGCGATGCTGAAGCGAATGGCACGACGTCATGCAGGTCGTGAAGTACGGCTCCTGATATCGCTTCGACAAATCGTGCTTGGCGGTCTTGGGCAGCAATTGCGTGATCTGGTACGTGGTGAGCTCCGTCCAGCGGACCGGAGCGGTCTGCAGGGTGAAATCGCAGGAAAGCTTCTGGTCCGCCGTCAACTGCACGCCGTTATGCGGGTCGGCCTTGTACCCTGCGGACGAAATTTGCACCGAATACGTGGCCGTGGGCAGATTATTGATGTGATAGCGCCCTTGCGCGTCCGAGAGCACCGTCACCGTCATTTTATTCTGCGCGTTTTCAGCCACCACAAACACGCCCATCAGCGGTTTGCCGTCCGGCCCTTTCACATTGCCTGTAATCGAAGCCGCAAACGCGCTCGACGCGTACACGAGCGCTGAAAACGCCACGAAAATTGCCGAAAGTTTTCCGCTGAATCTCATCGTCCCTCCCACCGCCAAGAAGATCGGCACGACCTGCCGCACGATGGTGCGTGGATTGGATACCGCATGTCAAGGCCGGGGCTTCAGCGGAAATGGCGGCGAAGGGCTGCTGGCAAGTCACCCGCTGAAGCACTGCGACAGCCCTCAAGTGATGTGACGGGCGTTACAGACAATGTTCCATCCAACGTCGAATCTAAGTGCGAGAGACGGGCTCCGATGCACTCAGGCTCCGTACTACTGGCTTGGGGAGGAGGACTCGATGAGAGCTAAGGTGGAGCAAACGGGCAGATGGGAGCGGAGGATTCCGTTCCTCCAGGCCGCTCCTGCTTTGATCATTTCCGCCGCTATGGTATTGGCCGTCGCGCTGGTGGCACGCAGCATGATCATTCCGGAGCGCCCGACTGTCGTATTGACTGGAATTGTAAGCGACTCAATTTGCGGCGCCGATCACGGCATTCGCGCCGTGGGGGACGCCGAATGTACGAGGGCGTGCGTATCACTGGGCGCGCAATATGCGCTCATGGTCGGCAAAATCCGGGTCGCAATGAAGATGTATGTCCTCCAGGGTCACCAAGCCGACTTGGAGCGTTTTGCCGGAAAGGCTGTCACAGTCAAGGGGCGGGCATCGGGCCGGGATCGCATCATCGTCGATCAGGTTGTTCGCTCCTACTCTGAGGCGGCGAAACCGGCGGATTAGCCCGATCGGGCGGTTCGCGGCCAAGAAGGTCAAATACTGACTACCTTTTTGCTCTGCCGCTTGAAGCTTTGTACCTGATGTCCAGTGTCTGTGCACCAGTGATTGCAGAGTCAAATCTGCACAGTCAAGTGTGCACATAGGAGAGTGACGAAGGTCACATCCTTGCCGGCAATCGCGCAGTACCGTTCCGATATGGAACGATTGAGGGAAATCTCAGAATGTGGAAAGGGAGTTCGCCATGCGTCTCAATCCGCAACGACAACATGGAACCGAGCCCGGCGTCCATGCCACGTTAGTGCCGAGTTTTCGACCAGAGCCCCGCATTCTGATTGTCTGCGAGGATGATTCGATTGCCGAAAGGCTGAATATCGCTCTCGGGGCCGTAGGATTTTTGAGCGAACGCACGTGCAGCATGACGGAAGGATGTACGGCTGCGACCTCAGGCCGCTTTCACGTCATCTTCACGCAGCCGGTCTTGGCGGATGGCTCCTGGCGCCGGTTGACCGATCTCGCGGAGGAAGATAGGGCTGGATTTGTCGTCGTGCTCGTGGCCAGCGATATGGACTTCAACCAGGCGGCCGATGCGCTCCGGGAAGGCGCTTTTGACGTACTGGATCCTTTGCACGAACTTCCGCAGGCCGCTGAAGCTGGCCGGTGCGCGCTCTGGGCAGCTTACTTGAAAGGCGGCAGGCCGCTTTCCCACATGCCGCCCAGTTAAATTTAGTGCCACAATATCCGCCCTAACTGCCGCTGGACAATTTCAGAAATGCCAGATCAGCTTGGCGTAAACGCTGCGTTTGATCTGGGCAGGATTGACAAGGGTAATGGCATCGTTGGATTCCAGATGATGGTCGTGCAGCAGATTTGACCCGACCAGACTTATTCCCACCGTCTCGCTCGGTTGCCAGGACAGTTGCGAATCGATGCGCGTGTAAGATGATACCAACTCTGCCGGCAGCGCACCGACGAAATACGCATTTGCGTCCCAGGAAAGATTGCCTGCCAGCTTCAAGCGCGATCTCAATTGTGCTTGATGCTGAGGGTTTGAGCCCTCATAGGTGAAGGGCGAGCTTGTATCCTGGCTCGAAGCCTCTGTATGCAGGTGCATTTCCAGGAACGCGTAGCCCGGGGCAAGACTCCATCGATCGGTTATCTTCACATTAGCCGAGATTTCGGCGCCTTCGGTCGTGCCATGCATCAGATTGCCAAATGTGATGGGAATGATAAATCTGGCCGGCGCTGGTTCAGCCTCGAAAAAGGCGGGGCGCGGCTCGAGCGTCTCCAGCCTGTAGTAACGGCTGAAAAATGTGGATACGTCAATCGAGAACCGCTGGCGGGGTTGAGCGCGATATCCTGCTTCATAGCTCAACACGTGCTCCGCCGTAAACTGGGGATTTCCAAATAAAATCGCTTCGGCTGGGTACGCTGATCCGTTTGGGTCGGGAAAAACGGCCAGTCCTGCCACCAAACCTTCCTGCCTGCGGGTAGGCGCTTGTTCCGCTTCGGAAACCGCAGCCCAGAAGGTTTCCCGATGAGAGGGGGTCCAGGCGATGCGCGCGCTTGGCTCGAGATCAATGCCTGTGAAATAGCTATCTTCTATTTTTGTGCCCGCGGTGAAGAAGACGCGGTCCGGATCAAGCGTGATCGTATCCTGGACGAACGAATTAAGCAGCCGGAGCCTGGTGTCGGCCGGCACGAATGCTTGATCGATCGTGCCGGCGGTCTGGTCCGACGTATGCCGGTACCCGAGTCCCCACACAATATCTTGGCGCGATCCCCAGGCGAGGTGATGGCTGAAATCGAAGTCGACGGTATTGCGCTTTTCCGACGCCTCCGGCCCGAGTCGCGCGTAATTATCGAAGAAAAATTGCAGCGTCGTATCCGACCGATTCGAAAACGTATGTTTCCACCGGCCCAGAATATTTCCTCCCGACAAATGAAAACGGGTTACCTGATCATCCGTCACGGGTGGATCCACAGAGTAGATGTGGATAATCGTACCGCCCGCGCTGCCTGTGTAGAGGTCTCCTTGCACAGTGAGCGAATCTTTTTTGAAAACCGCCGTGTCCGCTCGAAAGCCCCCGTGCCATATGGACCACGCGTCCGTTCCAGTGTCGTCATCGAATTCGTGCAAAGCGCCGTCATGCCGGTATCTGGCGAACACTCGATAGCTCGTATCCGTGCCGAATCTTCCGCCGTAGCGCAGGGTCTCGTTTGCCTGCGGAGCGCTTCCTGAGGCGAGGGAAACAAGACCTCCCTGGGTATCTGCGGCTTGCTTTGTAACGATGTTGATAACCCCGTTTACAGCGTTTGCGCCCCACACTGTTGCGCCTGGCCCGCGAATCACTTCGATGCGGTCGAGATCTTCCAATGGAATGTCTTGTGTGTCCCAGTTAACGCCGCCGAGCAGTGGCGAGTACACGGCGCGCCCGTCAATCAGCACAAGCAATTTATCCGTAAACTGATGATTGAAACCCCGCGCGGCAACGGCCCAGTTGTTGGCATTGATCTGTGCCACATCCATGCCCGGAACCATGCGCAGCAGGTCCGGGATATTTGACGCGCCGGAGCGACGGATGTCTTCCTGTGTGATCACGTAAATGGCGGCAGCCACCTGCGACAAGGTCTGCTCTTTCTTCGAAACCGAGGTCACCTCGATGTTTAGCAATTCTTCAACACTCATGCTGCGCAGGTCGTTCGCTGGTACCTGTTGCGCCTGCGCCTGTAGCCTCGGGGCTGCCAGCATCAGCAGGATGATAAGGGTTCCGCCGAAGAACCGCCCCGGCCGTGACAAATTCACTCGCCGTTGTTTGCACACACGCGAAATCTCCCGGCGCCTTGCTTGCAGGTGACGAGCCAAAAGCGCGGCCCGGGGACGATGTAAGTGCTTATCGGCCTGCGGGATAGGCTCTATACATCTCCGAAGCTCCGACAGGCGCTGCTCCGCAACGAAACACCAGTGCCACGACAGGGCGAACCGTACCTCGCAAACGCCAGCAAATAATGGATTCGTCTATTGGCCTGCATCGCAAAAAACGACATCGGTCATCTCTCGCGCAAAAGGCTAAAATAGGCACCCACAGAGCATGATCGAAAGTAGGAGCCGATTCAAATGGCCAAGGCGAAGGAGTTTACAGTAACAATCGAAGACAAACCCGGGGCGCTCGGCAGGTGCTTTCAGGCCCTTGCCGAGCGTGGGATCAACATTCTCGCGTTCGAATCCTATGTCGAAGAACGCGAGAGCCTGGTCCGGTTCGTAGCCGATGATCCGGCCGGAGCCAATCAGGTGCTCGGCGGCCTGCGTTTGATTTTTGAAGAGACGGACGTCGCGGTGGCAAAGGTCGCGCACCGTCCCGGCGAACTGGGCCGCGCCGCGGCTCGACTGGGGGAAAGTCACATAAACATCGATTATTCCTACTGCGGATCGGACCCGGCTTCTGGGCAGATGCTTCTGGTTTTTGGGGTTGACGCCGTCACCAAAGCGGCGACGGTCCTCGACGAATTGGCGGGCGAACGCGCCTCAGCAGCGGGTTCCGTATCACCCGGCGGCGTCTGAGAGCCCCTCACGACGGACAGCGACACGGCCGATTCCAAAGTTATTGTTGCACCTCAAAAATTTCCATCGCCAGTTGCGCGTCCGGTTTGAATTTCCCAGAAACCGCCACGTAAAGCCGTTTCAATTCCGGCACGAAAATTGAAGTCTTGGCGCGATAGCCCGTGGGCACTTCCGCCACGTGTTCGTAATGATCCGCGTCCACCTGCCGGATCACCGTGGCCGTCTCGCTTCCCGTGGCGTAGATGAGTTTGCGCGGGCGATCAAACCACATATCGTCGTTGAACCCGGAGCAGGGAAGCGTGGTCACCACTTTTCCAGTCTCCGTATTGAACACAATGAACTTGGGCGGCTCGCGCGTGGCGATAAACAGCCGGTGATTGGGTTCGTCGAGCACCATGGAGTTTTCCACCTTCGCGTCCGGCACCGGCCAGCGCTCGATCAATTGCCGCGTCGCGAGATCGACGATGCCCACTTCATTCGTCCTCGTCAGATTTACGTAGAGCTTTTTGCCTGCGTGGTCCACGGCCATCGCTTCAGAGTGATTGCCCGGTAAAGTAATCGTCCCGATGAGCTTGAAATTCCTGGAATCGATGATGTTGAGCAAATGAGTATTCGAACCGGCGTCGCCGCCGCTCTCGACGTAATATTCTCCGTTGCTGGAATTAAAAATCGCGCCGTCCACTTCGGGTGGCAGTTTGATGCTGTCAATGATGTGATAAGTCCTAGCATCCACTAGGCTCACCCTCCCGAAATCATCTCCATCGGTCACGATCAGCCGGTTCGTTGCCGGCATGAAATGAATCGCATGCGGCTGCCCGAAGCCGGTGATGCTGTGCTGCGATTTCCCGCTGTGCAAATCGAAGACTTCGACCGTCTTGTGATCCTCGGCCGCCAGAAACAGGCGATTGCCCTTTAGATCCACCGCGAAATGATCGAAATCTCCTGTGAAGCCGGGCAACGGTGTGGTGGCAATCCGTTTCAGCGGCAGTTTCTCCTGTGCCGCGGCCCTGATCGCCAGTTTCGAAGCGGCGAAAAAGCCCAGCGTCATTCCGAATACTACGATCGCGAATCGCCGCCATAATCTGGACCCATAACCTCGAAAAGAATCGCTTGCCCGCAGGCCTGGTTCATTCTGACTATGCATCGCGTCTCTCCGTCGTGACGGAAATATCTGCATACGTCGTTGTGCTTGGCTGCAAATGCGGACCAATTATAGCCACACTGGGCGAAACGTATTACGCCGACAGGCAATCTGGGCTGTGTATCTGCGGGGACGCTGTCAGATTATTTTTCCGGCAGCGGCTCGAGCAACAGCCGCGAATCGACGATACCGATCTCCACCCGTCGATTGGCCGCCCGCGCTTGCGCCGTCTCTGTCTTGATTCGCGGGTCCGATTTCCCGAACCCCTTCGTGGTGATCAGTCCTTTGTTGATTCCCGCCTGCACCAGCGAGTCGCGTACGGCCTCCGCGCGCCGCTGCGAGAGCTTCAGGTTGTACTCCTGCGTGCCCACGTCGTCCGTATATCCATAGACATAAATGGAATAGCCCTGCAGCGTCATCAACACACCGGCGATACGGTTCAGAATGTCCCGGTATTGGGGTAGGATATCCGCTTTGTCGAAATCGAAGCGGATTGATTTTTCCCCCAGCGTCATCACCAGCCCCAGAGTTGTGCGATGCGTCTCGGCAATTTGTCCCAATACCTGTTGCAGTTGTTGCAGTTGCTCTTCGCGCTGCTTGCGATACTCCTCGGCTTTCTTCTCGGCCTCGTCCGCCTGCAACTTCGCGGCCGCCGCCGCTTCCATCGCCGCTTGCGCCTGAGCCTGAGAATTGGCCTCTGACCGCTTGGCCTCGTCGCGTTGCTGCGCCGCCGCTTGCGCGTTCGCGGCGGCCTGCGAAGCCTGTTGCGCGAAGCTTTGCGATTGCAGCTCTGCGTTGGCCACGCGCTCATTGAGTTGCTGCGTCTGGCGGCTTAGCTGTGTGATTTCCCGGTTCATTCGCGTCAGCGCCCACAAAAGGCCGGCGCCCATGATGATGACTAGCGCAAGCGCAATTGCGCCGATCACGATTCCGGTTTTGCCCTGAGGCTTGGTGGGAAAGCGACGTTCGCTTGCGTTAGCGTTACCGGCCTCGATGCGAGTAGTGTTCATGGGTCTATTGGATTCGATGGTACGCGTTCGTCATCGTGACGTTCAGTCCGAGTTCAGTGCGCATCCTAACGCCACTTACCCGCCGCGAGACACAGCTAATTTTCTCCGCGTGCTTATACAGGCTCGCCTTGATTGCACTTAATGCGATGACGCGGTATCGTCGCTACAATGCTCGGTATAAATTCGGCGGAGCGGTCGTCCTGACTGGGATAGCCGTATGCCAAGAGCAACCCATTGCACAGGCGGGACAGGTCACCTCGAGTTCAGCGGTCTGTGGCATTCGCCATCAGGATAAACGCGCGTTGACTGCGCTGGAGAGGGGAATACGTTGAAGCTCCTTCTGATCACGCCGAACAACCCCTACAACATCTTTCGTGCGCCGCAGATGTTTAGGATCGCCGGTCACATTTCAAAATATATGCAGGTCGAATCCCGTGCCGCCTTTCCGGGCTTGAATCTGGCTATTCTTGCCGCCATAACTCCGCCGCATATCGACGTGCGCATAGTAGACGAAAGCGTTGAGCGCGTCGATCTCGACGCAGACGCCGACTTGGTGGGCATCACGGCGATGACAAACATGGCCCCCGCCGCCTACAAGCTCGCCGACCTATTCCGCAGCCGCGGCAAGAAGGTAGTGCTTGGCGGCGTTCACGTTACCGTCTGCCCCGACGAGGCGCAGGAGCATGCGGACGCCGTGGTGGTCGGCGAGGCGGAGCCGATCTGGAAAGAATTGATCGCCGATTTCGATCGTGGTCATCTCAAGCCTCGCTACCGCGCGGCCAATCTTTTTGACATGAAAGGGTATGGCATCCCACGACGTGATTTGTTGAAGCAGGACCGTTATCTTTTCCCAAGCACGCTCGAAACCGGCCGCGGCTGCCCCTTCGATTGTGATTTCTGCTCCGTGAGCCGGACGGCGGGTCGCGCATATCGTTTTCGCCCCACCGAAGAGGTTCTTGCGGACGTGGAGTCTCTCAAGAATCGCTGGGTCTTTTTCGTGGACGATATCATCAATGGCCATCGCCAGCATGCTTTGGAGCTATTTCGCGCCTTGAAAGGGAAGGGAATTTTGTGGGCCGGGCAAGCTACGGTCATGATCGCTCGTGACGAAGAGCTTTTGCAGGCCGCTGTGGACGCTGGATGTCGTGGTCTTTTCATTGGCTTTGAAACTTTTTCCTCTGTCACCCTGAAGAAGCTCGGTAAGCCGGATAACTGGCGCGAGCGCTTCTTTGAAGTTTGCGAGGCCTTGCACAAGAAGAGAGTAGCGATCTGGGGCGGCTTCGTTTTTGGATTGGATACCGATACCCTCGAATCATTACAGGAGACCGTACGTCTGGCCTGTGAGGCAAAACTCGAATTTGCGCAGTTTTCGCGGCTCACCCCGCTGCCCGGCACCGCGCAATGGAATCAGTTCCAGAGCGAAAGCCGCATCACCGATACGGATTGGAGTAAGTTCAATTTCCAGCACGTCGTTTATAAGCCACTTTTAATGAGCGCAGGCGAATTGAACCGCAGCATCCGCGAGGCGTGGTTTGAGTTCTATGGATTCCGACGCATGTCGCAACGCCTTATGCGGCTCCGCCCTCCGGTGACCAAGGGAAACTTGACGCTGTGGGCCCTGAATCTCGGCATCAACAGGATTATGCGCCGCTTCGCCACCGCTCCCGCACAGGTGCGAACTGAGCAGATGCCGACTTCGGTTTTCGAGACGCTGGAGACACCCTCGCCCAGACGGTAATCATGGCTTTGGCTTCGGCATGAAGGCCCGCCGCCACTCAACGTTTCAACTGGCCGCCAGCCCCACTCCCGAGTAGCGCTCGCATTCGGCCAATAATTGTTCCTGCCGCTTCTCATCTCGTGTTGCCGCGGCTGGCGCGCGCGGCTTCATGTGGTAGAAGTATTCGCCGCTAACTTTGGCTGCAGCCGCGTCGCTTGTCGCGAGCCAGATCTGCGTGCGCGCGCCGTCCTCAAGGCTTTCCGGCGCTCCCGAACCGCCCATTTTCGTGGGTACCCACCCGGGCTCAAGCGCGTTTGAGAAGACGTCCTTCCAGCGCCGCGCAACCGCAAATGCCAGCAGAACGTCGTGCAGTTTCGAATCGCTGTAGGCCTGCTGCCCATTCCACGGACGTTGCTCCCATGTGAGATCCTTCAAGCTCGAATCGCCGCTGCGGTGCAGAGACGACGACGCAGTCAATAATTTGCAAGTTCTGTACGATGCAGACTATAGAACAAGGTACTTCTACAAAGGAGTGCAAAAAACCGATGGCGTGCTCAACTTCTGGACCCCGATGCTCTTGCTACAGCGTTCGCTGGCACGCTGCTGCTTGCCAAACCGCGCGGAGCATGTCGCGGCTATAGATGAGGTGATTTGGATCATTGCTGAAGAACTTCCAGAGTGATGGTGCCATCGTAGCCGCACGATTTGAGCTCTTAAACTCGGGGCCATGCTGTTCCAGCGTATACAAATCCATGTCTTTGGTGACACGAAAGCGTCCTGTATGTGTGCCCGTCGCGAATCCTCCGCCCAGCGCAAACGGAATGTTCTGCTGCTTCGCCCGCTGGATGATTCTTCGATAGATTTCCCAGCGCTGGTCCGGGATCCGATCCGCCCAAGAGGTCCATGCCACGGATCCGTGCTTATTCATTTCTGTGTTCGAAATCGTCGTCCGTTCTCTCTCCCCGTATTCATGTAATTAGGATGTCTGCGAAAATCGTTTGGAGCCGCCCTTTGACTCAAGACTGCGGCGTCCCAGGCCGCGATCCGATTGACAGCACCGCAGTGGGAGTAGCAGAGTAACGCCGCTACGAGTCACGATTTGTCCTTTATGGGAAGGAGCCACAACTTGAAGCGATCGATTCCGCCGCTTGCGAGCGTGTTGCTTGTGCTCGCGTTTTCGTCTCAGGCGCTTGCCCAAACCGAAATCACACTTCTCGCGCCGATGCCCATCCAGGAAAGTATGGAAAAACTTGTCGCCTCATTCGAAGCGAAAACCGGCATCCACGTCAAAGCCACCTTCGCCAGCGGCCTGGGCACGAGAAAGCAAGTCGCCACCGGGCAGGCGCTCGACGTCTCGATTCTCTTCGCGCCTTTTCCGGATGCGCTTGCTACTGGCAACATTGTCCCAACCAGCGCGACGGTAATCGCACGGCTCCGTTTAGGCATCGCCGTGAAGAAGGGCGCGCCCCAGCCGGATATCTCCACGCCGCAAGCGGTCAAGCAGATGCTCCTGAATGCGAAATCTATCGCCTCCATTGATCCGAATCAGGGCAGCGCGGGCGCTGTCATCGTTGCTGCTCTCGACAAGCTCGGCATCACCGAGCAGGTGAAACCGAGGATCACCTGGTTGCGCGGGGCCACTGCTGTGCAGAACGCCGTAGCAAAAGGCGATGCTGAGATCGCACTCGGCCCCTATCTGAGTGAGATGGATAATTCCGGAATCGATATTGTCGGCGCGTTATCCCCCGACGTATCGCCTCCAGTCGATATCACCGGTTTCATTGCGGCCGACACCAAAGACCCGAAAGCCGCTAAGCTACTTCTCGATTATTTAGCTTCGTCTCAGGCGGCAGAGATTTACAAGGAAGGCCGAATCTTTCCGGTCCGTTGAAATCGGAGCCCCTAACCGAAATTGCCACGGGAATCGAAGCTCTCTTCGCAATTTGTTGCAAAGCGGTGCAGGTTGTGTTATCGTTCCGCCCCGTAGCATTTGCAATCTGTTGTTTCTAAGGGACTTATCGGGGTTCCAGGTTAGCGCGGCCCGGTTGTTAACCGGAGCCTCGGCGCGCTCGTAAGCTGGCCGGTTAAAGCGACGCCAAGAGGATGCCGCATGCCGGGGTGGGAAGGCTGAGACGCCGCCTCTTGAATCAAAAGAAGCAGATCCTCAAGTCAGCCTCGGTCATATCTCTTGTTACGGTAGTCAGCCGCATTCTCGGATACGTCCGGGATCAACGCATCACTCTGTTGCTGGGAACCACTCCTACTGCGGATGCTTTTGTGCTGGCATACCGCATCCCCAGTCTTATCCGGCGACTGGTGGGCGAGGGTGCAGTCACGGCTTCCTTCATCCCCGTATTCGCAAACTATCTCAACAACAAGCCACGCGAAGAGGTTTGGGATTTCGCGCAACGCCTCTTCTGGACGCTGGCTGTTATCCTGGCGGCCATCACCATGTTGGGCATTGTTTTTTCGACCCAGTTCATGCGCCTGTTTACGTTCTTTGCTCCGGGACAACCCGCCATGGCGCAGGCCATCTACCTCAATCGCATCATCTTTCCTTACATCTATTTCATTGGTCTGTCTGCCCTGGCGATGGCCATCCTGAATTGTTTTCATGTGTTTGGGGCGCCAGCCGCAACGCCAGTCCTGTTAAACATCTCTATCATCGTTTCTTCCATAGCGGCAGTTTCTCGATACTTTTCGAGTGCTGCGGTTTCTCTGGGTGTGGGTGTGCTGATTGGCGGGGCCTTGCAGTTTCTGATCTTGTTACCGCAACTCGTCCGTCGCGGAATGCGCTTTGATTTCGCGTTGTCGCTGCGCCATAAAGGAGTTCGCTCTGTCGGTGGCCTGCTGGCGCCTGGGTTTTTCGGAATTGGTGTAGCGCAGATTAATTTTTTCGTGGGCACGATCTTCGCTACCTCCAGCCGTATGCCTTCCGGCAGTGTGACTTCTCTCTATGTTGCCGAACGGGTTATGGAGTTGGTGATGGGTGGTTACGCCATAGCCGTGGCCACGGCAGTTTTGCCCATGATGTCCCACCAGGCTGCGGCCGGCGCCATGGAAGAGATGAAGTCCACCCTGTCATTTTCGCTTCGCATAGTTTCCTTTATCACCATACCCGCCGCCGTAGGCCTTGTCGTAATGCGCGAACCCATAATCACTGTGCTTTTCCAACACGGCGAATTCGTGGCGGAATCCACCGGCCTTACCACGCGCGCGCTGTTTTACTATGCCCTTGGCCTTCCGGCATTTGCCGCGATCAAGCTGATCGTGCCCGCGTTTTACTCCACGCACGATACGCGCACCCCGGTTCGGGTGGCTGCCTGGTCATTAGGCCTGGCGATTGCTTTGAACGTGCTGTTTCTGCGATGGTTTTTCCCGGTTTTCGGCAATGGCGGACCGGCGCTGGCGACGGTGGCTGCCGCATATTTCAACTTTCTGGCCTTGTTCATTATTTTTCGCGTGCGTTTTGGCCGTTTGGGTACGCTCGATATACTGGCCTCGCTGGCACGCAGCGGAGTCGCCGCGGGAATCATGGGCACGCTCTGCTGGATGGGGCTGAACCTGGCGGGTTTTGACAGCTATTCGCGTTTCCTGCCGCGTCTTATGATCTTCGCCGTTTTGCTTCTGGGGGCCACGGCGAGTTACCTCGTGCTGGCCTGGGTCATGCGCTGTGACGAGCTTTCCGAAGTTTATGGCATTGCTATGAACGCTGAGCGCCCTGCCCCTAGCATGGCGGGAATCGGTAATCAACTATGAGCATACAGCTTCACAACCTGATTGCTTCCTTCAAGAATTACATTAAGGTCGAGAAGGGCCTTGCCGCTAATACTCTCGCCGCCTACGACCGTGATCTAAAGAAATTGCAGGCGTTTGCCGATAAACGCGGCCTCACCCTTGATACTCTTACCCGCGACCAAATCGTGGATTTCCTGGGGGAACTCTACCGTCAGGGATTGGATAGCCGCAGCGTCGCGCGCCATTTGGTGTCTCTGCGCAATCTTTTCCGGTTTGGTCTCACCGAAGGAGCATTGACTGTTGATGCTACGCTGAACCTCGAATCACCGAAAGTGCGTCGTTCGCTACCGGTTTATCTGCGTATGGAAGACATTGATCGCTTGCTGGCTCAACCCGACCTCTCGACTCCCAACGGTCTGCGCGACCACGCCATCCTGGAACTCCTCTATTCCACGGGCCTGCGCGTCTCCGAATTGAGCACTTTGAAGGTTTCCGACATCGAAATGCGCATGGGCTGCTTGCGCTGCGTCGGAAAGGGTGATAAGGAGCGTTTGGTGCCCGTAGGGAGGAGGGCGCTGGCGGCGGTGCAGGCTTATTTGGCGAAATCACGCCCCGTTTTGCTACGCGCGGGAAACGCATCCCCCTGGCTTTTCGTCAATCGATTTGGCAATCGCCTGAGCCGCATTGCCGTTTGGCGGCTACTGACGGCGTACGGCCGGCGCGCCGGTATACGCGCGCGTCTCTCGCCTCATAAGTTGCGGCACAGCTTCGCCACGCATTTGCTTGAGCGCGGCGCAGACTTGCGATCAGTGCAGTTGATGTTGGGCCACGCCGATATTTCGACGACGCAAATTTATACGCACGTCATGGAAGAGCGCCTGAAGCAAGTCTACAAAGCGCATCACCCGCGAGCGTGATAAACAGTTGCGAAAACCGTCTACCGTCATGCTGAAGAGTGCAGCCACGAAGAATCCGTTTGTTGAACTACCACGCGCTCGTGACTTTTGTCTATGCCAGTGAAGCCGAGCAAGCGGAGTACGCAGCACGAATGGCATTAGCAGGGACACGCTCAGTCTGGAGAAAAATAGCGAATTATGCCTGACTACATGTACATGCTGGAGAGTCGGCTCTCTGTCGAGCAGCGCGCCGCCGTCGTCCGTATGCAGGAACTGGCCGTGGAGACCACTACCAACGTTTATCTTACTGGCGGCGCAGTTCGCGATCTGATTACCGGAATGACCATTCGTGACCTCGATTTTACCGTCGAGGGCAATCCACCGCGCTTTGCGAACGAACTGGTAAAGAGTGGCGGAAAGATCGTTCATGAGGACGACAAGCTTCGCCACATCGAAATGAGCTTCGCGGGAGACGTGGACGGCAGCATCGAGGCTGCCCGGGAGGAAACCTATCCTCGCCCCGGTGCGAAGCCGGAAATTCGCTGGTCGACAATTATGGACGACCTGCGGCGCCGTGATTTTTCCATCAACGCCATTGGCCTCTCTCTTAACGCGGCTTCCCGTGGTTTGCTCCTCGATCCGACAAATGGCCTGGCCGATCTCACTGAAAGCCGCGAGATCCGCGCGTTGTCAATTCACAGCTTTACGAACCAACCCATTCGCTTGCTGCGCGCCATCCGCTATTCGGCTCGCATGGATTTCAAGCTCGAATCGCGCACTGAAGATTGGTTCAAGCTCGCTATGGAAAGAGGGCTCCACGAATCAGTTGCCCCGGGGGATGCAGGTGCCGAATTGCGCCAGCTTGGCCGCGAAGACAGGCCCATACAAATTCTCAAGGCGTGGGAATCGCGCGGTCTGCTCGATGTCATCTCACCGCAACTGGCCAAGCGTCATCCGCATTACGAGATGCTCGCGCGTATCCTGCGCGCGCGCGATGATCTGGCGGCCGCCGGCTTGCGCCCGCGCTTATTTGCGCCGATCACCTTTGCCGCGCTGGGTAAGCTGAAGGGTCGCGAGCTCTCCGCCGCTTTGCACCGCCTCGAATTCCGGCAGCAGGAGATCGAGGAGGTCAACGGCCTCGAGGATCGCGCCCAGAAGCTCGTCGCCGCGCTCGCGGGACGAAAAACGGCGACTCCAGGGGAGGCCTACGCATTTCTGGAGAAGGCGCCCGGTGACTTGCTCGCGTTCATTCTGGCGGAATCCTCGAACTCAAAAGCCGTCGGCAAAATTCGGACCTATCTCAATAAATGGCGGCCTTTGCGCCAGGCGCTTCCTGCCGCCGTCCTGGAACTGGAAAGCATAGGCATGGCACATGGCACCAAGTTCGACAAGGTAATCGAGGATCTGTTCCAGGCCCAACTGCAAGGCAAGGCGCGAAATCCGGAGCTTCGCATCAAGCTTCTGCGTAAACTGTCCGGCATTAAAGAGCTCCCAAAGAAGAAGGTCGACGAGAAGGGCAAAAAGCCAGCCGATCGGGCCAAGAAAAAGAACGTCGCCAAATCAGGCGGTCCTGCCTCGACGCCTCCCACGGCGGCGCCAGTCGAATCTCCGAAAGCTGCAGATACGTTGGCGCGCCTTCAGGCGGCGCGGAAGGGCGGTGCCGCGCCGGCAGCGGCTCCCGCAAAGGACTCCAAACCGAAAGCCGCCGCCCGCAAGCGTTAGAGGCCATATAATCAAGTGAGCGTCATGGGATTCCGTGAAGCCGTTGCCCATACTATTTTTACGAGCATGCTGCCGGTTGCAGGAGACATAGGGAGGTTCGAATGAGGCAGAGGTTTAACATTTTGCTCGCCGTGCCTGCGGCTATTTTGGTTCTCTCCGCTGCGCTGTTTGCACACCACGGCGCGGCTGGCCAGGACATGACGAAACTGACCACCCTCAAGGGTACCGTCACAGACTATCAATTCATTAATCCTCACGTTCTGCTTTACGTGGACGTAAAGGACGGCAGTGGCAAAATCGAGAAGTGGGTCGCTGAGCTGAATGGCCCCAATGAACTCATGCGCCAGCACATCACTAAAAATACGCTGAAGCCAGGTGACGAGGTCACTATCATTGGCAATCGCTCGAAGAACGGATCCAATTTCATGCGCCTGCACAGTTTCATTACGCCCGGCGGCCAAGAGATCGTCCTGTTCCGCGGAGGCGATTTCCCGTCGGGCAGCACGAAATAGCCTGAGGTCAACGGCCCGGAACAGATCACTACGGGAGTTTCCAATGTCCAAGCGCGGAAGGTATTGGCTTCAAATAATTCTGTCGGCAGGCGTGTTTTCAACGCTTGCTTGCGCCCAGACTCCCCGCTCTCAGGCAGCCGCAAAGTCCCAGCCGTCGAAGGCGTCAGCGGTGCACGATTTGAGTGGTATTTGGCTTCGCCCTCACGAATCGAAATATATTGATCCGGCTCGGCGGTTCGAGACGCAGAAGCCGCCAATGACGCCGTGGGCTCAGGCCAAGTTCGACGCCACCCGCGACATCTACTCGGAAGCAAGTCCTGAGGCGGTGGTACAGCGGCTCTCTGGAGGCGATCCCACCTACAGTTGCTTTCCTCCCGGTGTGCCCGGAATCTATTTCCGTGTCACGGGTGATGCCCGGCCGATGGAGATCATCAATACGCCGGGGCGCATTCTCGAGTTTTTCGAGTATGACCACTATGTACGTCAGATCTGGACCGATGGGCGCCAGCATACGCCTGATTTTCCGGCGACCTGGATGGGTGAATCCATTGGCAAATGGGAAGGCGATACTTTAGTCGTGGATAGCATCGGCTTTAATGACAAGACCGTGCTGGATAACGTCGGTCATCCGCATAGTGATCAGTTGCATCTCGTGGAACGTATTCGGCGGCTCGATCAGAACACGATCGAAGTGATCATGACCGTCGACGATCCCAAAGCGTATACAAGTCCCTGGAGCGGCCAGCTCGTTTTTGTGCGCGCACCGGCCGATTGGACCATTATGGAAGACATCTGCGAGGACAATGCCAGCTTCATCGACTTCATCAAGAAGGCCAACTCCGGATCCAAGTAAGTTCCTCGTGGCAGCGGTGCTTTCGCGGGTTCTCCGGCGGAAGAAGGGCGACTCACCTTAGCTAGCGCGAAACGTAACTGTTGCTGAATCCGTTCCGGCTATTCGTGACCATAAATTTTCCATTCGCCTGGACCGATGCCCTGATGTAGTTCCCCTTGCACTCGGATGTGTCTTCGAGATTGGCGATCATATCCGGCGAAGTGTTGTGCTTGGGATCGGGGTCAAGAAGGGGAAAATGCTCCTGCCAGATGCCTTCGATTTCGGGAATCGCCGCAATCCGCAGATATGCAACCTTTTCGTATGGCGTAACGTGCCTACCTGGAGGCGTGACAATTTTTGCGTTCGGATCCGTTTGCCCCATGCCCTTGCGCGGGCCATTGTTGACCACTACTACTTGCGGCCGGATCGCGTTCAGCAAAGCTGGATTCCCGGCTCCGTCAAACGCGCCATGGCGGCCAGTCTGATAGACGGTCACAGTGCCGAGCTTATTTGTCGGACACGCCAACTCGCTCTCTTTTTCCCAATCGAGGTCAATCAAGTTCAAGTATTTGAATTTTTCGTAGGTCACCAGCACGCCCACAGCCCGCTGGTTCTCGGGCGATAGTTCCGCTTTTTCTTCCGCCGTGGCGCAAAGCGGATTCGGCGTGCCGCCGCCGTTGACGGGCTTCTGCAAAACTCTTCCATCCGACGAAACGACCTGTACCCGCAGCCCTTTCACCGGAATTTCGTCGCCCGGCTTAACGATCGTGCGATGGGTCTGGGCGGCAGCCGTGTAACTGTCGAGCCACTGCTGGTTTTCAGGTTCGATGGCATTGCCATGATCGTAAAAATTGTCAATGGGCATCATTTTCGCAAGTGCCGCCAACCCACCTACGTGATCGGCGTGCCAGTGACTGATGAGCAGATGATTGATTTTTTTCAAACCGGCGATTTGTGCCGCGGCATAGATGCGCTTGGCATCGCGATCGCCCACCGCCCAGCCGGTATCGATTAAAAACGATTCGCCTGAAGGCGATATCAGAAGTGTCGCTGCGCCGCCTTCCACGTCAATGAAATAAATATCGAGAGGTCGCGCCGCCTGTGCATGCACAGCAGGGGGGACCAGCAGCAGCGCAAGTAGTAAGAGCATCAGCATCGCCCACCTCCGCTCATTTGACCGCGCTGATCGATTCGACTCGGATCGTTTTCGATTTAGCGTCGAGCGTGCCCACGACCGCTACCTTTTGTGCCGGAAATTTCGCCGCCGCCTTCTGATCGCTGAGCTCGTATGCAGTTTTGCCGTCATATAACACGAATGAAGCGCCGTGCACGTCATTGCAGGCCATGGTGCAGGCGGCGTCGGTTGGCCCCATTTGCATCTGGGAATGATCCGCGTTGGGACACATGCTGTCAGTGACCGTGCCGATAAAGGTCTGCTTCGTCTGGGCAGCACAAACCGCGGCAAGTAAGGGAAGGCTAATCGCGAAACATGAAATGAGGAGCTTCATTCACGGTAGCAAACAACACATCAGGTGCCGCCGCTTGCCTGCAGCGGCACCTCTGAATTTTTGCGAGAACCTTCGCGGCGATTACTCGCCCGGTGTCATGAGATGCGCGGTCGTTGTGCCCGCGTTCATGATCCACACGCCGCCCGATCCGGCTTTTTCAGGCAGGCCGGTCGAAGCCATCGTCGCTCCGGGTACCGCAATGGTCATGTGCATGCGCGCGTGTTCCTGGTCAGCACCCATGAAGTGGTACCACACGGAGCCGTATTGCGGTTTTACGCGTGTGCCATCCTTCTCCGCCGCATCCATGGCCTCTTTGGTCTTATCGCCCATTGCTTCGAGCTTCAGGTTCTGAGCCACACGGTCGAGGTTTCCCTTGATCGTGCACTCCATCATGAAGGGCGGATGCTTTGGCCAGCCGGAAAGGTCATAGCAGACGTAGGCGTTCTTGCCTTCTTTCACGGTGTCGTACGTGAAATCCGGCTTCCATTTGATAACCGTGGCATCTGCGCGCAGATTGGCGGGCAGCGCCAGCACGGCTTTGTCGGCGTCATCCTGCGCCTTGAGCAGCGCGGTCGACGAGAAGGCAATTACGCCCAGGGCAAACAGGGCAAAGCGTTTCATTCGAGTCCTCCGATTGACATTCGTTCGAACTAAACCCGTGGAGCGGAGGAGTATACACTACTTGCCTTCGGGGGCGACACTCGGGTCGCCAATGTCTTTGTTATATTGCGCCGTTTCCGATGGGACGCAGTACATCTCGCGGATATCAAAACCGCGGGGTAACCGGCGCAGCGGAAGCTTATTCAGCGCCTGCCATGGCTGGGTATACATGGTTGGGTCATCGATTGTGAGGGTGAGCTCCATGTTGTCATTATCGATGCGGTGAAACCGTTCTTCGACCCTCATTTGATTGCTATGTGGGCGGCCGGCATTGTCCAACCACGTTCTTTCATCTATCCCGGTGGTATCGACCACAAATGTGTAGTCGTCGATCCATTTACCCACCGAATATCCGGTCCACCGCGGCTCGGGGTTCTTGGGAAGCTCTCGTCCATCGGTCCAAATTGTGCGCCAAGTTCGTGTAAGTTGACTCAACGCGATCGTGTGGTCTGGCATTTGAGCAATTTCTAGAGCTCTGAATTCATATAGTTCAAGCCGCGGGAAGCCGGGCGGGTCGCAAATGTCCAAGGGATCGTTTCCGAGTACAGCGGGGACCGATCGTACTCCCATCCCGGTCGGCCTATGAGATTTGAGAGCAGCCAACCCTGCAGGCGTGTAAGGAAGTTGCCGCGGGATCTTGCTCTCGTCGGGTTCTCCTCCAGGTGGTGCGTTGTTACCTGGTAGAACGACGGGGTATTCATGTGCTCCCGTAGCCTGAATTCCTGGCGCCGCCCCGCCTGTGGGCGGAGGGTCGCCTCCGGCATACCATATGCCCGAGAGGTTGCGTTTCGGCGCAGGCGCCGGCTTTAACCCTTCGTACACGGAGCCGCGGAGCGGCACGCTATTCCACGGTGCAACTTTGATGTCATCGAGGGATTTTGGCGAGGCGGTTTGACCCAAGGCTCGGAATGACGCCAGGGTTGAAATTACCGCTAGCAACGAGAGGATCGAAATCGAATGTCTGGGCATTTTGAGTTGCTCCCTAACTGGAATTCGACTTCGTGCAACGATCACCGCGAGGGCTTGAACTCCTGGCCGTTGATGATGATCCGACCCTTGAATCTTCCAATCGGCCGGCCGTTCTTCGAGGGGGTCACGTCGATGACGACTTGATCCCCGGGCTTGAACATGTCATTCGTCCAGCCAAGCGTGGCCTGCTGGACAAGGTTCTGCGCTTCGATGACCCAATGCTGTGTGTTGCCAGTGCCATCTTTGGCGTCGACCTTAAGGAATACGTGAGGATTTGCCCAAATGTATTCGCTAACCGTTCCTTTTACCGTAACCGTCTTTTCCGTATCGTAGGATGCGTTGCCGTGATGCGCCAAGACCGGCAGTGAAGCTGCCACGATAAATAGAACTACGACGGAAAGCGCCCCGGTTCTGTTTTGCATTGCAGTCCTCCGCGAATTTGCGACGAGTGTACTCGCTCTGCATCGGGAAAGGGAATCGTTTCCGGCAGTGGGTCAGTTTCTGAAACTGACCCACTGCTCAGTCGCAGTTCAGCTTGCAAACATGCTCAGCGTGCAAACACCAGCGTCGATGGCGATAGGGTCGGCACAATCTCCACGGATTTGAACCCTGCCCCGTGCAACCACTCGCGATAATCGGCCTGACGGTATGTGAATCCTGCCTTAGTCATCAGAACCATTTGCGAAGCGAAGAGCATCGCAAACGGATGGCCCATGCGCCCATCGCTCAGGACAAAATCGTTGATCATGAGCGTCCCGCCGGGCTTGAGCGCCTTCCGAAACTTGCGAAACACCTGGATGTTGCCCTCAGGCGGCTCCATATGCGCGATGTGGCTGTAAATAGCATAATCGTATTTCGTCGAACCGAAATCGCTGGTGTGGAAATCGCCGTCGATGGTTTCGAAGCGATCGCCGACGCCAAAGTTTCCTACGAATTCGCGAGCTAACTTGTTGACGTTTGGCCAATCGAGCTGAAACGCGTGGCCTTCCTTATTAGCGGCCAGCCACACCGCGGAAAAAATACCCGAGCCGCCACCAACGTCAAGCCATGAAACCGGTCCAGCCTTTGCCAATGCCAGCTTTTCGGCCGCCATCTGCGCGACGGGATGCGAAAGAGCGGCGATGGCCGGAACGAGTTGTTGCCAGAAAGGATTGTCCGGCACATCGGAGTCGTCGTTGGCGCTCGGAAGTCCTGTCTTCACCGTCTCCGGCATTTTCTGCCACGTGCCGAAATCGTTGAGCAAAACTTCCGCAAACGCGCCCAAGTAGCTCGGCTTGCCCTTGACTAGAAATAGAGAAGCATCCGGCGTGTTCTGGTACCCTCCAGCGGAGAGACTCAGCAGGCCTAACCCTGTGAGTCCATCAAGCAGCGCCTGCGCGCCACGAAGGGAAATGCCTGTGTTTTCCGCCACCTTCTCGGCACTGCCCGGATTTCCCTCCAGCACATTAAAGATACCGTACCGTGCAGCGGTAGCTAGAATGCTGGCGGCCCACCCGCCGGTCGCTATCTGCATTACTTTTTCGGGTGTAGGTTGGTTTGTCAGCTTTTGCGGAGCGGTTTGGCTCATCGCTCTCCTCCGAAGATTTGTTGTTTTGTTCGCCGCGCGGCCGGCCTGGGAACCTGAGCTCTCCCTGAAGGCGACGACTCCACAGCTTACCGCAGCCCTCGGGTGCACCGCGAGCGCTTGGTTGAGGTTTTTACTCGGGAGGGAATCAAAAGATTTCCACCCACGGCCCAGATCTGTTGAAAAATAACACGCGGGATTCTGGAAAATGCTCGACGCTGCGACTAGAATGAAAGGCCGATGGCCACACCGCGTTTTGTCCATCTTCACCTGCATACAGATTACAGTCTTCTCGACGGCGCTTGCGATATTACGGAACTGGTAAACGAGGCGGCTCACCGCGGCATGCCCGCCGTGGCCGTGACCGATCATGGCAATCTTTTTGCGGCCGAGCACTTTCATCACGAAGCCTCCACGCGCGGCGTGAAGCCGATCATCGGATGCGAAGTCTACGTCGCGCGCACCAGCCGCCACGATAAAGGCGTGGAAAAGACGAACGGCGACGCCGCGCGCAATGGCCGTGCAAACGGCGCGAACGGCGGCAACGGGGCCGGCGCACAAGCCTCCGGGCAGGCTTCTGATGTGACGCAGCGCGGCACTAACCATCTCGTCTTGCTCTGCGAAAATGCCGAGGGCTACCGCAACCTGGTTTATCTGGTGTCGAAGGGCTTCCTTGAAGGCTTCTATTACAAGCCGCGCATCGATTACGACCTGCTGGCGAAGCACAGCCGCGGCCTGATTGCGCTTTCCGCGTGCCTGAGCGGTGCGGTGGCCGAACCGCTCGTCGAGGGCCGCTACGACGAAGGCCGCGAAGCCGCCTACCGCCTGCGCGATATCTTCGGCAAAGGCAATTTTTTTCTGGAAGTGCAAGACCAGGGGCTCGAGATCGATCAGCCCGTCAATCGCGAACTTGTGCGCCTCTCGCGCGAAAGCGGCATTCCACTGGTAGCAACAAACGATTGCCATTACCTCACGCGCGCCGATGCGCGCGCGCAGGAGGTGCTGCTCTGCATCCAGACCGGCAAGACGATGTCCGATCCGCAGCGCATGCGCTTTGCCACCGATCAGTTTTATTTCAAGACGGCGGAGGAGATGGCACAAGTCTTCCGCGAATTGCCGGATGCGCTCGAGCGCACCGTCGCCATAGCCGAACGCTGCAACGTTCGCATCGACCCTGTCCGCAACTCCTTCCCCGAATTCCAAGTGCCAGAAGGCTACACGCTGGACAGCTATTTCGAACGCGTGGTGCGTGAAGGGTTCGCCGAAAGGGTGCCCTACCTCGAGACCTTCGCAAAGCAAGGGTGGCTCCGCCGCCCTCTGGCCGAATACGAACAGCGCCTCGCGAACGAAATCAAGATGATCATCAAGATGCGCTACGCGGGCTACTTCCTGATCGTCTGGGATTTCATGCGTTATGCGCGGGCACAGGGCATTCCCGTGGGGCCCGGCCGCGGTTCGGCGGCGGGCAGCCTGGTCAGCTACGCACTCAAAATTACCGATGTGGATCCGCTGCAATATGACCTGCTGTTCGAACGCTTCCTCAATCCCGAACGCGTCTCCATGCCCGATATCGATATCGATTTCTGCATGCGGCGCCGCGGCGAAGTGATTGACTATGTGACGCACAAATATGGCCGCGACAATGTCGCGCAGATCATCACCTTCGGCACGATGGCGGCAAAGGCGGCGCTCAAAGACGTCGGCCGCGCGCTCGATTTGCCCTACGGCGACGTGGATAAGCTCGCCAAGCTCGTCCCCAACCAGCTCAACATCACGCTCGAGGAAGCGCTCAAGCAGTCCGGCCAGCTTCGCTCCGCCATCGAAGCCGACGAACGCTTTAAAGACGTCCTCGAAGTCGCAAAGCGCCTGGAGGGTCTTGCGCGGCATGCATCGACACATGCCGCCGGAGTGGTGATCTCACCGCAGCCGTTGACCGAACTGTTGCCGGTTTACAAGACCAACCGCGACGAAATCACCACGCAATATGACATGAAAGGCCTCGAAAGGCTGGGCCTGCTGAAGATGGATTTTCTCGGCCTGACCACGCTGACCGTGCTTTCCGACACGGTCAAACTCATCGCCGCCAATCGCCGCGTGCAGGTCGATCTTGAGACGCTGTCGCTCGATGACCCCATGACGTATCAGCTTTTCTCGCGCGGCGATACAACGGCCATCTTCCAGTTTGAGTCGCACGGCATGCGCGACATCCTGCGCCGCTATCAACCCTCGCGCCTTGAAGATTTGACCGCACTCAATGCCCTCTACCGTCCTGGGCCGATTCAGGGTGGCATGATTGACGATTTCATTGCCCGCAAGCACGGCAAAAAGAAAGTTACCTACGATCTACCCGAGCTCAAAGAAATCCTCGAAGAGACCTACGGCGTCATCCTGTATCAGGAACAGGTCATGCAGATCGCCAATCGTCTCGCGGGATTTTCTCTTGGAGAAGCCGATATCCTGCGCCGCGCCATGGGCAAGAAAAAGCGCGAAGAGATGGCCGCGCAGCGCGACAAATTCCTCGCCGGCTGCGCCATGAACAAAATCCCGGCAAAAAAGGCCGAACGCATCTTCGACTTGATGGCCGAATTCGCCGGATACGGCTTTAATAAGTCCCACTCCTGCGCCTACGCGCTGCTCGCGTATCAGACCGCCTGGCTCAAGTCGCACTACCCGGTCGAATTTATGGCCGCACTGCTGACTTCGGAAACTGGCAACACCGAAAAAGTCGTGAAATACATTCACGAAGCCAAAGGCATGGGCATCACCGTCCTGCCGCCGGATGTAAATTCGAGCGACGTGGACTTCACGCCGGTCGGAGAGCAGATTCGCTTCGGGTTGCGCGCGATCAAAAACGTGGGGGAAAACACTGTCCGCGGCCTGCTCGAGGCTCGCGAAAAGCTGGGAAGATTCCGCTCGATCTTCGAACTCTGCGACTCGGTGGATCCGCGCCTTTTGAATCGCCGCGTGCTGGAAAGCCTGGTGAAGGCGGGCGCCCTCGATTCGCTGGGCGCCCGGCGCGCTCAGGTCTACACCGTAATCGATCGTGCCATGGAGCGCGGGCAGAAGCTTCAGCGCGAAAGCGCCAGCAACCAACACGGGCTGTTTATGTCTGGTGGCGCATCCCATCATCCCGCCGAGCCCGAACTTCCCGATCTCGAAGAATGGCCGGAATATGAATTGCTCGCCAATGAATTCGCCACTCTCGGCTTCTACATTTCCGGTCACCCGCTCGATAAATATTCCGAGCGTCTCAAGGAGCTCAAAGCTGTCGAACTCGCGGCCATGGAGGGACGCCGCAACGGCGAAGACGTTTCCATCGGCGCGCTGGTTTCCTCAATGCGCCCCATGCGTTCCCGCAAAGGAGACCGCTGGGCCATCCTCAACTTGCAGGACATGACCGGCCAACTCGAGGCGCTAGTTTTTCCTGAAGCATTCGCGCGCCTCGAAGGGCTGCTGAAGTCCGGCGTGCCGCTGCTGCTCAAAGGTCGCGTCAACGTTGAGGACGCGGGCACCCGCGTGGCCATCCAGGAAGCAAAACGTCTCGACGACGTTGCCGGCACTCCCGAAGGCACTGCCCGCATGCGGGTGCGTATCGACTTGAGTTCGATGGACGAAATGACGCTCAATCTGATAAAGGACATACTTGCCGGTTCGCCAGGGCCCTGTCCCATAGTTTTTGATATATTCGACCCGGATGGATCAGTGGCCACGCTCGATTCCAAGCAACGAGTTCGGATCGACGATGGCCTGATCATTCGGCTGCAGCAGATGCCGGGTGTCGGTCCAGTCGAAGTGGTGCGCTAAGTCGTGCCTGAGTGAGTCCGCGAATGCAAAAGGGCCGCCGCCGGGAACTCGAACAGCTTGAAAAAGAGGTCGAGGACCTGCGGCGGCTTGCGAATAACGGCTCGGCGCCGCCGGAATTGGCGAAGCTTCGCGAACAAGTCTCCGAACTGCGCCGCGAGTTTTACACGCACATCAATGCCTGGCAGCGTACACAACTCGCTCGCCATCCTCAGCGGCCTTACACACTGGACTTCATTAAGCTGCTCTTCACCGATTTTTCGGAACTGCACGGCGACCGCGCCTTTGGTGACGATCCCGCCGTTGTCGGCGGGTTTGCGCGTTTCCATGGCCGTCCAGTGCTTGTCGTCGGCCACCAGAAAGGCCGCGATACCAAGCAGCGCTTGGCCCGCAATTTCGGTCAAGCCAAACCGGAGGGCTACCGCAAGGCGCTGCGTTTGATGAAGCTCGCTGCGAAGTTCGGGCGTCCGATCCTTACCTTCGTGGATACACCAGGCGCCTATCCCGGTATTGACGCCGAGGAGCGAGGCCAGGCCGAAGCCATTGCGACCAATCTCCGTGCCATGTCCCGCCTGCCCGTGCCCATCATCGTGACCATCACCGGCGAAGGTGGTTCAGGCGGCGCGCTGGCCATTGCCGTCGGTGATCAGATCAACATGTTCGAAAATTCGATCTATTCGGTGATTTCGCCGGAAGGCTGTGCCTCGATTCTTTGGCGCGACTCGACCAAAGCCGAACAGGCGGCCGAGGCTCTGCGCATCACGGCCAAAGACCTCAGCGAATTCGGCATCGTGGATGAGATCGTCCTTGAACCCGAAGGAGGCGCCCACACCGACCACGAGGCGACCGCCCAACTTCTTGAACCCGTCCTCGTCCGCGCTCTCGATGAGTTGACGGCTAAAACCGTTCCCGAATTGCTCCAGCGCCGCTATCAAAAATTCCGTCGCATGGGCCAACTCGCCGGCGCCCTCACGGCCTGATACCACGGCGGCGAAACCCAAAGCAGATCGCTCTGCCCGAGAAGACGCCTTGTGATGAATCCGCCCTCCAGTCGCTTGACTGGTACGTACCGGATAAGCAACTCCCGCGCTTGCAATCGTTGTGGACGCCGCGCGTTTGTTTTAGCTTTATGAGCGTCATGCTTCCCTTAAAAGAGGATGCCGAGGTCACCCAGATCAGCGAGCCTTTCCGGCCCTACGAGCGACTGGTCAAAATCAAGTTGCTGAATAAGACCGTCGAGGTTCCGGAGAGAAATTCGCTTTTGCGCTGTTTCCAATTTTTGAGTCCGGAAACCATTCCTTACGGCCGGTTTTGCTGGAATCAGGATTGCCAGTATTGCCGGGTCATGGCTAAGCTCCCCGATGACGATAAACCCCGCGAGATGCTCAGCTGCAAATTCATGGTCATGCCGGGAATGCATATCACAGAGATCAGCCCGGAACTCAAGCTCTGCCTGCGGCCGGTCCTGCAAAAAATAAATTCGCAGAAGTAATCCGGTCAGACCTCACCCCAACGATCACGGCTTGCTCGTGAGCTTTTTCTGGATGTCGCGCTCGCGGTCGATCCATTCGCCTGGAGCAAAATCTCCCATCTCGTGCAGTTGCCGGATCTCCACTTCGGTACCACCGCCGAACGGGGCTCGCTTGAGCCACTCGACGGCCTCTTCCATATCCTTCACCTTCCACAGCCAGAATCCGGCGATTAACTCCTTGGTCTCGGCAAAGGGCCCGTCGGTGACGATTTTTTTGTCACCGTCGAACTTCACGCGCTTGCCTTTCGAACTCGGGCGCAGCCCGTCGGCAGCGAGCAGGATTCCTGCCTTTTGCAACTCTTCATTGAATTTGCCCATCGCATTCAGAAGCTCGATAGGCGGAAGGACCCCTGCTTCGCTATCTTTATTCGCTTTCACGATCACCATCACTCGCATTGTCCTCTCCTCGTTTCGGGTTTTTGCCAGCTTCATCAGTAGCTCGAACGGCCCGCTTCCAAATCGACACGCGAGAGCTATTCCGCCGCGGCCCGCTTTCCTTCGTACGAGCGGGCGCAGTTCGAATCGACGCCCGGCCTAACTGGCCGCCGCGCTGTTGCGTGAATCCTCTACCCGCTCCGGTAGTCCCCCGACATCCACGACTGGACGGATCTCCACCGTTCCCCAGCGGCCCGCCGGAATTTTCGAGGCAATGACAATGGCCTGATCCAGGTCTTTGGCTTCCACAAGGAAGAATCCACCCAACTGCTCGCGTGTTTCCGCAAACGGGCCATCGGTCACAACCGGCTTTTCCCCGCGAATTCGAATGCTCGTGGCCGTCGCGGTCGGATGCAACGGCACAGCCGCGAGGTATTGGCCGGAGGAATGCAGTTGCTGCGCGTATCCCGCCGATTCTCGATAACACTGCTCCCGCTGCTGCTCTGTCAGCCCGGTTTCATCAAGATAGATCAGCATGGCGTATTTCATCTCTCGTCTCCGTTCACGATTTCGGTCTCATCCGCTGCTAAGGGGTAGCGCCGAAGTCCGTATGGTCTCCATATGTTAGTCGAATGCCAAACGCCAAAATCGACATCATCGTCGCGAACTTTATATGATTCACCTATGGCTCAAAACGCCGCGGAAACCGTCGAATCCGTCTATCGAGCCGAATGGGGCCGTATTGTCGCCACTCTCATTCGACTGATCGGCGATTTTGACCTTGCTGAAGAGTGCGCTCAGGAAGCCTTTGCCGCGGCGGTCGAACAGTGGCCGGCTTCGGGCATTCCCGACATCCCACGCGCCTGGCTGATCCAGGCCGCGCGCAACAAAGCCATCGACCGGCTGCGCCGTCAGGGTCGGTATCAGGAAAAGCTCGAATCCATGGTTCAGTCAGGTCTGATACGCGAAAGCCGTGAACCGGATTACGACAGCCACGAAATTCCCGACGATCGACTGCGTTTGATTTTTACCTGCTGCCATCCGGCGCTTTCTTTCGAAGCGCAGGTCGCGCTCACTCTGCGTACCCTCTGCGGGCTGGAAACCGATGAGATTGCGCGCGCGTTCCTCGTCCCAGAACCGACCATGGCCCAGCGCTTGGTTCGCGCCAAACGAAAAATTCGTGACGCCGCAATCCCGTATGCGGTGCCCGAAAAAAGGGAATTACCGGCGCGCATCGATGCCGTGCTGGCGGTGATCTATCTCATCTTTAATGAGGGCTACGCTGCCACGCGCGGTGAGCGACTGGTTCGCGGCGATCTTTGCAGCGAAGCGATTCGTCTCGCACGCCTGGTGCAAACGCTTTCGCAGGAATTGCTCGGCCCGGAGCCGCCGGGTGAAGTCCTCGGTCTGCTTGCACTCATGCTGCTGCATGATTCCCGCCGCGATTCCCGTATGGACGCCGCCGGGAATCTCGTCACTCTCGAGGAGCAGGATCGCAGCCGCTGGAACCGGCAGCATATCGCCGAGGGGCTTCTGCTGGTGGAAAAAACACGTCGCGCCGCCGCCGGCCCATTCGCGCTGCAAGCCGCGATCGCCGCGGTCCATTGCCGCGCCGCCCGCACCGCAGACACAGATTGGCCCGAAATTGTGCGTCTATACGACCAACTCGAGGCTGTACAGCCTTCACCCGTCGTGTCGCTGAATCGAGCCGTCGCCGTGGCCATGACGGAGGGCCCTCGTGCGGGACTCGTGCTTATCGACGCACTCGCGGCGTCAAACGATCTCGGGAACTATCATCTGCTGCACGCCGCACGCGCTGATCTGTTGCGGCGACTCGGCTCACCGGCCGAAGCGGCGGCGAGTTACGAGCGCGCCCTCGCGCTTGCTACCAATGAAAGCGAACGCCGCTTCCTGCAGCGTCGGCTACGGGAGACCCAATCCGCTGCCGCGCACTATTCTTGAGGGAAGTCTATATCGGAACTCTGGTGTTAAGCGCGCTTCCGCCTTGCCCAATTTGTGCTAATATCTGCATTTACAGGGAAATGCTGGAGGTCCGGTGAAGGCCAAGACCAAATTCGGCGTCGGCATCGGCATTATCGTAATTTCGCTTTCAGCTCTGGCCTGGATCGGTGCCAAGCAGAGCCAGACGTATTACCACACCATTGCCGAACTCTCCTCTCTCAGTTCGACGGCCTTGCATCAACGCATTCGCGTGGGCGGCGATGTGGCTGCCGGATCGATCCAACATCTGCCGGGCCGGGTGGATTTTGTCCTCAAAGAAGAAGGCAAAACGCTGCCGGTCAGCTATGTCGGTTCCGATCCGTTGCCGGATACTTTTAAAGATGGTGCGCAATGTCTGGTGGAAGGGCACGCCATGCCTGATGGCCGCTTTGTCGCTGAACAAGTGCAGGCGAAGTGTGCTTCGAAATACGAAGCCGCCCCGGGTGGCAACAATACGCAATCGTCCGAGCCTACTGCCAGTCCCGATCGCAAGAGCTGACCACACGCTAGAGAATTAACTTAGGGGGAAGTCGTTGGATCTTTTTGGATCGTTTGCCCTGCTTCTGGCATTCCTCTGTGGAGTATATGCATTTGTCGGCGGCATTGCCGCGATCATCACCCGCCGTCCGTTGCTGATCAAGAGTGCCCGCAACGCCGGCATGGCTGTCTGCGTGCTTATTTGGCTTGGCTTCGGGAGCCTCGCCTACCTTTTTTTAACCGACAACTTCTCGATGGCCTATGTTGTGGAGCACAGCAACCGCACGCTCCCGGCCTTTTTCAAATTCGCGGCGATCTGGGCGGGACAACAAGGCTCACTTCTGTTTTGGAGTTTTCTGCTTTCGATTTACATTTTTTCCGTTCTCTTCACCTATCGCGGTAAACATCCTGAACTGATGCCGTACGTTGGCGTAGTCATGGTCGGCGTGCAGCTGTTTTTCCTCACCCTCAATAATTTCATCGCCAGCCCATTTGGGGTCCTCGGCTCGAGCGGCCCCGGCGGAGCCATGCAGTGGATCATGCGCGGCGACGGCAATGGCCTCAATCCGCTGCTGCAATATCCAGAAATGGTTATCCACCCGCCCATCCTGTATTCCGGATATACCGGATTTACGATTCCCTTTGCCTTCGCGCTGGCCGCTTTGCTTGGCCGCTATCCTGGCGAAAAATGGATTCATCTCACCCGCCGCTGGACGATGATCGCCTGGGGCTTCCAGGGCGTCGGGATTCTGCTCGGTGCGCACTGGGCATATGCCGTGCTCGGCTGGGGCGGCTATTGGATGTGGGATCCCGTCGAAAACGCCTCGCTGATGCCCTGGCTTACGGGCACAGCCTTTTTGCATTCGGTGATGATGCAGGAAAAGCGCGGCATGATGCGCGTGTGGAACGTGTGGCTCGTTTTTGTGACCTTCCTGCTCACGATTTTCGGGACTTTCCTGACGCGCAGCGGTGTGGTGAATTCCGTCCACGCTTTCGCGCAGTCGACAATCGGGCCGTGGTTCCTGGGTTTCATCGGCCTCGCGCTTTTGGTTTGTTTTGTCTCTTACTGGCGCAATCGCGATTATCTGCGCAGTGACAACACCCTCGATTCCCTCGTCTCGCGCGAGTCGAGCTTCCTGTTCAACAATTTGATCCTGCTTGTCGCCTGTGTCGCCGTGATCTCCGGAACTTTATTCCCGGTGCTCTCCGAGTGGGTGCGGGGGACAAAAATCAGCGTTGGCGTACCCTTCTTCAATACCATCAATCTGCCCATCGCGCTGTTTTTGCTTTTCCTCACCGGAGTTGGTCCTCTGTTGGCCTGGCGCAAAACCTCGATGGCCAGCCTGCGCAAGAATTTTGGCTGGCCGCTACTGACCGGGATCGTCGCGGGCGCTATCGGCGTGGCGCTCGGCTTGCGCGGCTTCTACGTCGTCACCTGCTTAACTCTCTCGGTCTTCGTCACGCTCACGATTCTGCTGGAGTTCTATCGCGGCGCCCGCGTCATCGCCTCTCGCGGCAATACCAACATCTTTTCCGGTGTTTCGCAGCTCACCATGCGCAACACGCGCCGTTACGGCGGCTACATAGTACACTTCGGCATCGTCCTCATTTTTATCGGCATCTCGGGCACCGCCTTCAACCAGGACAAACAGGCCGAACTCCCGCCCGGTGCGCAGATGACCATTGGCCCCTATCGCCTCACACACCAGACCTTTGACAGCACCGATCTGGCGAACTACAAATCCGAGAAGGCCACCATCGCAGTAGATAAAGGTGGCAAGCAGATCATCATGCTGTACCCGGAAAAGCGAATGTATCCCGCTAATCAGGAATCGGGAACGATGGTCGCCATCTATTCGACCCTGAAGGAAGACCTCTACGTTGTTTACGCCGGCCACAGCCCCGAAACAAACCAGCCGGTTATTCACGCCTATTTGAATCCGCTGGTGAAATGGATCTGGCTCGGCGGAGCTGTGATGGTGCTTGGTACTTTGCTCGCTATGCTCCCCAACAGGCAGCCCGTCCTTGCGCTTCGCACTGCGGCGGAACCTTCTCGCGCCGGCCCCGCGCTCTCACCTTCGCCAGCGCCCATACAGCACTACGACGGCCATGATTGACGTGAATAACACCGAAGGTTTGACCGTGGCGCCGCGGTCTTCAGCGCGGCACAATGGCCTCGGTCTCCCCGGACTAGGGCGTCGCTCTTTTCTTTTCGCGCCGATCCTCGCCGTTCTGCTTGCTGCGGCGGCCGCCTTCGCCCAAGCGCCCGTCCAGACCACTGATCGTGCCCGCGTCCTCGGCAAACAACTGATGTGCACCTGCGGCTGCGGTGATACCGCCGGCTCCTGCAGCCATCCGGGCGCGGCATTCTCAGGGCCGTGCGAAGTCGCCAAGGCGCGCCTGAAGGAAGTCGACCAACGCATAGGCCGCGGCGAATCAGACAGCCAAATCATCAATGCTTTTGTTCAGGAATATGGCGAAGCGGCCCTTGCCGCTCCGCCAGTGCGCGGATTCAACTGGTTCGCTTATACGTTCCCGGGCATCGCATTTGCCATCGGTCTGGCTTTGGTCATAATGATTATTCGCGTGTGGCGCCGCCGGCCAGTGGCTGCACCGGCTTCTGGACCGGCCATTTCCCAGGAAATGCTGGAACATGCGCGCCGCCAGATCGAGCGCGAAGTGCAGGACGATTGAAAGCTGGAATCCCTCCGCATGGCATTTAACCTAATAATGAATTTCGCCGCTCTCGCAATGGATATCGATACGCTCGCCGTGATCGCGTGCGTCGCGCTCACTGCCGCCGTGCTGATTTTTGTCTTTATGATTCAGCCCGACCGCGGCGATTCGGCGCCACATCGTTCCCAACTCGATCAGCTTATGGAGCGTCGCGACATCATTTACGATAATCTCCGCGACCTGAGGTTCGAATACCGGACCGGCAAATTTGCCGACCAGGACTACGAGCAGATGAAACAGACGCTTGAAAGCGAAGCTGCGCTCGTTCTCGCCGAGATCGAACGCGTTACCGGCAACCGAGCGCCGCTGCCCCGGCCCGACGCCGCCGTTCGCGGCCGCGCGCCCGTTTCCCCGGGAGCAGGAAATTGATGACCATACCCCGCTTTCCAACCGCTGTCATTCTGACCAAGGAGAATCTCTTTTCACTTTTTTCGCGCGCATTCAACTGCGCCGTTCTCCTCCTTGCCTTCGCCACCGTCGCCTTTGCCGGCACGGTCACCGGTTTCGTCCGCAACGGGACCGACGGCAAAGCTGCCGCTGGCGTTGACGTGATCCTCATTCAACTGCAAGGCGGTATGCAGCCGGTCGCCAACACCAAAACCGACGCAAACGGCGCTTACAAATTCGATTACGCCACCATCGGCCAGCAGCCGATGCTCATCCGTGCCGTTTACCGGGGCGTGATGTTCCACCAACCCCTGACGCCCGGCCGCGATAAAGTCGACGTCACCGTCTATGACTCTTCTTCCGATTCCAAAATCGTCAACGCAGGCTCGCGCGTGATCGTCCTGCAGCCCAACGGCAGCAATCTGCTTGTCGGCGAAGAGTACGCCCTGCAAAACCAGTCCCAACCGCCGAAGGCCTTTTACAACGATAAAGGCGATTTCGAATTCCAGCTTCCACAAGGCGCGCAGATGGGTCAGGTTTCTTCCTGGGGACCGTCCGGCATGCCCGTCGTCCAGGGCACTATGGATAAAGGCAAGGGCAAATACGCCATCGCGTACGCTTTTCAGCCCGGCGATAATGGCGTTCGCTTTTCATACCAGGTTCCGTATCCCGGCAATCACGCCGACTTGCGTTTGACCTCCGAGTATTCCATCGGGCGTGTGATGCTTGTCGCCGCGCCGAGCGTCACCGTGAAAAGCGATGGATTCACGCCGGCGGGCACCGAACAGGGTTTTAATCTGTACACGCGCGACAATATTCCCGCTGGTTTCCCGTTCGACGTCTCCGTTTCAGGCACGGCCCCACCACCGCAAGCTTCCCAGAACGATCAAGGCAACGATCAGGACCCGTCTGTGAATAGCCGCGCAAACGAAACGATTCAGGCGCTGCCCAATCGGCTCGATAGTTTGCGCTGGATCATCATCGGCGGCTTTGCCGCGCTGATTCTGATCGGCGTGTTCTTCCTGTGGCGCCAACCCGTGCTGGCCAGCGCTGCGGGTGTCGAGATGACGGTCCCGCCAACGCAATCGCAGGGCCCACGCAAGCGCAAAGCGCAGCCGGTCACGCCGTCGCGCGCGACTTCAATTGCTGCCGCGCCCACACGATCCCTCGCGGCATCTGCGCAGACGGCGTCTCCGCGGCCCTCTGCGCCCTCAAGCTCAACGGTTGCGGTTGCTGAACCTGTGACAGCATCGCCCGCGCCAGCCTCGGCTGCCCATGTTGAAACGGAAGTTCAAAACGGACTCGACGCTCTCAAAGACAAGCTTTTTCGCCTTGAACTCCGCCGCCAGGCCGGCACTATCTCCGACGAGGACTACGCCCGCGAGCGCGCCCGCACTGAAGCCGTCCTGCGCGAACTCGTCCGAGGTTAGCCGCGCCTGTGCCCGTTGACTCTGCAAGTCCCGTACGTGGTGGACTTGGGGTGGCATTCATTGACCTCTCCAAACGCTACGGCCCGCGCTTCGCGCTCCGCGGCGTCTCTCTTTCTATCGCACCCGGCGAATGCGTCGCCCTCGTCGGCCCCAATGGCTCCGGCAAAACCACTTTGCTGAAAGCTGCTGCGCTCCTGATTCGCCCCAGTTCGGGCCGCGTGGAGTTCTCCGCAGCCGGCGCACAGAGCGGGGTAACGAATGGCGACAGCAATTCCTGCGCCATTAAGCGCTCCATTGGTTTTGTCTCGCACAGCATTTTGCTGTACGACGATCTCACCGCCGAAGAGAACCTGATTCTCTTTGCGCGCCTGTACGCCCTTGATTCCCCGGAAGACCGAGCCCGCGGCGCGCTCGGCCCCGCCGGCCTGGCCGCCCGCGCCGGCGATCTCGTGCGCAATTTTTCACGTGGCATGCGGCAGCGCCTGGCGATCGCCAGGGCGCTGCTCGCGAGTCCCAGGCTGCTGCTTTTCGACGAGCCTTCTACGGGCCTCGACCGCGAAGGCCAGCAATGGCTGGGCGCCACGCTGACGGCTCTCGTTGCGGGCGGCTGCACCGTCATCATGAGTACTCACGGCGCCGGGGAAACCGCCGCTTGTGTTACTCGCGCCATCCGCATGGTCTCCGGTGTGGTTGCCGAAGACTCCGCATTCTCCGGCGGCGCTCGCGCTATGCTGGCCGCCGCGCTCGCCGCGCACGAGGAAGCCTAGATGTCTCTCGCGCGCCCTATTGGTATCCTTTTCGAAAAGGAATTACGCACCGAATTCCGTACTCGCGAACTGCTGGTCTCAACGTTCGTCTTCGTTCTTATCGTGCTCGTGCTTTTCAGCTTCACGTTCGACCCAACCACCGCTGAATCCCGCCGTTTCGGTCCCGGGCTGCTCTGGCTCGCGCTTCTGTTTGCCGGATCGCTGATGCTGCATCCTTCGTTTACCCGCGAGCAATCGAATGAGACTCTCGTCGCTTTGCGCATGGCGCCCATCGAGCCGGTCTCGATTGTCGCCGCGAAAATTCTGGCAAATTCTTGTTTTCTGCTCGTTGCCGAACTGATTCTGTTGCCTGTGTTCGCGGCGCTTTACAATTTGCGTATCCTGCCGGTGCTCGGTCGCCTTATCGCTGTAATGATCCTAGGCACGCTCGCGATTTCCATCGTTGGCACTGTCTTTGCGGCGATCTCGTCGCAGGCGCGCATGCGCGAGTTGCTTCTGCCGCTGTTGTTATTGCCGTTGCTCACGCCCGCGCTTGTCGCCAGTGCCGAAGCCACCGCTGGCCTTTTCGAAGACCAGCCTGCCCTGCCCGTAGTCTGGATGGCCGTGCTGGCGGCTTTTGATACTATATTTCTGACCGTAACTTGGCTTTTTGGCGAGTATCTGCTGGAGGAGTAATCAGATCGGTTGTAGTACTCTGGTCGCCCTAACGCGTGCGTTCTCGCGCCGAAAAAGCGCGTGGTGAGACCACGGCTTTTTCCGCAAAGAAACGAATGGCGCAGGGCACTAAGCAATCTGCCTCATTGCAATGAACTATGGCCACCGCTGCAAATCCGACATTGCCTCCGAAAACCGGCGCTCAGGCCGCAGCTACAATTGCCGTCGGCCTGCTTCTCGCCGTCGCCGGCTATGCCGCGCTTTTCGTGGCGCCTACCGAAGCCACCATGGGACTCATCCAGCGCATCTTTTATTTCCACGTGCCCTTCGGCTGGTCGGCATTTGTTTCCTTCGCGATTTCATTCGTTTCGAGTATCGCCTATTTGCGCACGCGCGCTCCGAAATGGGACTGGCTTGCGGTCTCCTCTGCCGAAGTCGGAGTTCCGTTTGTCACGGTGATGCTCGTGACCGGACCGATCTGGGCGCATCCAGTGTGGGGCATTTGGTGGACCTGGGACGCGCGCCTCACCTCCACATTCGTGCTTTGGGTGCTCTACGTCTGCTATCTGCTGCTGCGCACACTGATCGAGGAACCCGAGCGCCGTGCCGTCGTTTCTGCCGTATTCAACATCTTCGCGGGATTCGATATTCCGCTGGTTTATTTCTCGATCTGGTTTTTCCGCACCCAGCACCCACAGCCGGTAATTGGCGCTGGCGGTTCGCTCGATCCGCGTATGCTGGATGTCCTCTTGCTTTGCTGGGGCGCTACGCTTGCGCTGCTGGCGCTTTTGCTGCGCCAGCGCTATCGCGTGGAGGCGCTGCGCTGGGAATTCGAGCGCTTGCGCCTGGAATCCGAAAATCGCGCCGCCCCGCCGCAAACTCTGGCGGCCGTCGGCCCCAAAGGCCGTTCCGCATGACGGCCCGTTCCACTTCCGTTCTTTTTCGCTTGGAGGGGTATCGCAAATGAAAAACCTCAATAGCTTGATGGCCGCCTACCTCGCCGTCTGGGCCATCTTTTTTGTCTATCACTTCACCGTCGCGCGCCGCGTCGCCCGCCTGCAGGACGAAATCGCGCGCCTCAAGCAGCTCCTCAAGCAGTGACATTGCGAGCGCATTCATCGCAAGCAATGACGCGCTACTTTGCAGCGCCGGCTTTCAATCCGGCATCCATCCCCTGCGCGACAGGATGTCTTAAGATGCAAATGCGCCGGTCCCCAGCGCCCGCCACCTCTTGCGTTGGCAGGGGCGGTCATGACTAAGCCCCGCATCGCCGTCGTCCTCTTCCAGCTCGGCGGCCCCGACTCGCCCGAAGCGGTAGAGCCATTCCTCTACAATCTCTTTTGCGATCCCGACATCATCAATTTCTTTGGCGGCTGGCTCGCCCGCCGTCCGCTGGCCTGGTGGATTGCCCATCGCCGCGCGCAAACCGTCCGCGAACACTACGACGCCATCGGCGGCCAGTCGCCCATCCGTCGCCTCACCGAACTCCAGGCTCGCGGCCTGGAAAACGCCCTCTCGCCTGATCTCGACACGCGCGCATTCATCGCCATGCGCTATTGGCGGCCGCTGACAAGAGAAGCGGTGGACTCACTCCGCGGCGCCGCGCCGTTTGACGCCCTCGTGCTCCTGCCGCTCTACCCGCACTACTCGTTCGCCACTACGTTGAGCAGTCTCAAGGAATGGCGGCGCATCTATTCGCAGGGGCGCCCGCAACCCGCGCCGCGCGAAATTCTGATTGAAGGATTTCATCTCCATCCGCAGTACATCCAGGCGCTCGTCAACAATATCGAAACCGCCTTCGCGCGTTTCCCTGATCGCCGTAAAGTACAGCTCGTTTTCAGCGCACACGGTCTGCCGCTGGCCCTCATCGAGCGTGGCGATCCCTACCAGCGCCAGATCCAGGAAACCGTCGCCGCGGTCATGGCTCGCGGCGGCTGGCCCAATCCGCACCTGCTTTGCTTCCAGAGCCGCGTAGGACGCCAGAAATGGCTCGAGCCTTCGCTAACCCAAACGCTGGAAAAACTCCCGCGGGAAGGGAAGAAACACCTGCTCGTGATCCCCATCTCCTTTGTCACCGAGCACATCGAGACGCTGCACGAAATCAACATCGAAGCTCGCGACCACGCGTTCGCGCACGGCGTCGAACAATTCGAAATGATGCCCGCGCTCGACGATTCGCCCGATTTTATTGCGGCCCTCGCTTCGCTTGTTCGCGCCGCCGTCGCGCAGCAATTGCCGTCGGTGCAGCCACAAACATCCGCAAAGAACCCGAAACCAACCCCCGTCCGCTGATCGCGCCATGGCAAAAAGCGCGGCCCTCGAGGATCTCTGGAATTCCGCGCCGCCCGCCCAAGCTTTCTTTGATCCCCCCAATATAGCCCAGTTTCCCGAACCCGTTCGCCGCTATCTGATGCATGCCATCGCACGCGGTACGCCGCTCGCTTCGGCGGTTCGCATCCGCATGCATGGAGAAATCAAGTTGAAGCGTTGGTACCCATTCAGCGCGGAACAGGTGGTCTGCTGGCCTCGTGGATTCATCTGGCAGGCTGTGATGCGCATGGGCGCGCTCACGGTTCGCGGAAGCGATCGTTTTGTCGACGGGCACGGCGCGATGCGTTGGAAATTCTTTGGTGTGGTGCCCCTGATCACGGCGTCCGGGCTCGACATCACCCGCTCCGCCGCCGGCCGGGTGAATATTGAATGCATTTGGTTGCCGGCTGTTCTGTGCGGCGAAAAGATTGCCTGGTCAGCTCTGGATGATTCGCATATCCGCGCTTCGTTTACGGCACATGGCGAATCTGCCGCGATCGACCTGGCCATCGACCCGAGCGGTGCGCCCACGTCTGTCCGCATGCCGCGCTGGGGCAATCCCGAAGGCTCATTATTTCACTACGCGGAGTTCGGCGGTTTTCTTGAAAATGAGGCGACATTCTCCGGGTACACTATACCCACTCGCCTTCGTGTTGGCTGGCATTTCGGTAGCAGCGATTTCGAACCTGAGGGTGAATTCTTCCGTGCCGCCATTGATTCCGCTACCTATAAGTAGGGGGCCTTACATCGGACCAGCAATGATAAATTCGTTTCAACTGTTCGAACATGCACACCCGCCTCGCCGCCCAAACGTCAGTGGGACCATCCAAATCGGCTCGGAATGTCCTGCGGCATTGGCAGAACGGCTCGGAAGTCGTCGGCGGCGCAAGTTAAGTTTTCCCCATTTTCAGGCGCCTGGAGACCCCATCCGTCAGCGGGCGCAAATTTCCTGAATCGCCTTGACAGAGCGTGTCCGTGGGAATATAACCATCTGTTTGATTGCATTTATATTGCTTTCCTAGAGGTTAATGTAGTCACCAATGGCGGACCACGCCGAAACAAAAACTGCAGAAGCTCCGAATTCAGTCACCAAGCCCGCCGGATCCGCAACGATTCCGGCAAAACCTCCCGCAGCCAAAGCCGGCGCCGATAAAGCCGCCGCAGTTCCGCCGGATCGCATGCGCCGGCGCATCATCTGGACGGCCGTCGGCGGGTATCTCGGCATCAACTTCCTGATGTTCCTGCGGTTTTTCTTTCCGCGGGCGCTCTACGAGCCGAATACTGTCTTTTCGGTTGGTTTTCCTTCGGATTTCGATTTGGGCGTCAATCAACAGTTCTTGATGAGCCATCGTATCTGGGTCATCAAGGAACCGGACCGGCTCTTCGTTGTTTACGCTGTTTGCACTCACCTTGGTTGCACACCCGAATGGAAGCCTGCAGAGAACAAATTCAAGTGCCCGTGTCACGGTAGTGGTTACGATTCCGAGGCCATTAATTTCGAAGGGCCCGCGCCGCGGCCGATGGACCGCGCGCACGTGGAAGTGGACGCCACCGGCAAGATTATCGTCGACACCAGCCGTCTCTACGTGGACGATCCTCAGGCCGGCGTCAATCACTTCAATGATCCAGGTGCTTACATAAGCCTTTAATGCGAGCAGGCGCATACCGCCACCGGGAGATGAGCAAATGGCCCCGCGGCGCATTCCGCTCCTGAGCATGGGGGAGCAAGGAGTGAAAGCCCGGGCTCAGGTCACTTGGCGGTTCTGCATGAGAAGGGCGGGAATCAGGGGGAGAATCAATGGCGGATGAAAACGGCGGAAATGGGAATCGGCGCGCTCGCCTGTTGGATCGCGTGCGCGAAGACGCCGCAAACATAAAGACATTAGTTCAGGAAAAGGGCAAGGAAGAGATCGAGGGCCTGAAAGACCCGGAAAAAACTCAGCTCTACCGCTCGATTTTCCGCGTCAAGCATGAAGAGACCCCGCGCAGTCGCTCTCTAGGCGTCCTCAGCAACGTATTTCTTCATCTTCATCCTGCGAAGGTCAATCGCGACGCAACCAAGTACAACTTTACCTGGGGAATGGGTGGCATCACGTTTTATCTGTTTATTGTGCTCACCTTCACCGGCGTGCTCTTGATGTTTTACTACCACCCGACCAAGGTTCAGGCTTTCCGCGACATCCTCTATCTGGAAAATGACGTCCCGTTCGGCAAGCTTCTGCGCAATATGCACCGATGGGCCGCACACCTGATGGTGATCGCCGTCTGGCTGCACATGTTTCGCGTGTTCCTCACCGGTTCGTATAAGCGCCCTCGCGAATTCAATTGGTGCGTCGGTGTGCTGCTGATGGTGCTCACGTTGCTGCTCTCCTTCACCGGTTATCTTCTGCCCGATGATCAGTTGGGCTTCTGGGCCGTCACCGTCGGCACCAACATGGCGCGGGCCACGCCCGGCTTGGGCAATCAGGGGCCGTTCGGTTCGTTGCTGGGAATGACACCGTATAACGACGTACGCTTCGCGTTGCTGGGCGGCTCGATCGTTGACGCCAATGCCCTCCTCCGTGCCTATATCTGGCATTGCATTGCAATCCCGCTGATTGCTTCCGTCTTTATGGGGGTGCATTTCTGGCGCGTGCGCAAGGATGGAGGAATTTCGGGGCCCGCTCCGGTAATGCTGGAATCGGAGATCAAGGAAGAAAAAGGACCCCGACCGGTGATTATGCGACCCAGCGGGATGCTGTGACCACTTGAGCGGAGATACAAGAAAATGCTAGGGAACTGGCATCAGCTTTGGGAAATTGTTTCGGCTCCAGACAACGTGCCGATTGTAGCGCTGTTGTTTCTGGTGCCGTTTTACGTGTGGTATGCGTTCCGGCAGGCGCGGAAGAATGACGAGTTGATCGACAAGCTCGAAGCGGATCCAGCGGCGGCGAAATCGGCGTACCGCAAGACGCAGCCCTATCATCCCAAGTGGGAACGCGAAGTCCACACCTGGCCTTACCTGATGCGCATCGAGTTCGTCGCCGCGATTCTCGTTACCGTCTTGTTGATGGCCTGGTCGCTCACCCTCAACGCGCCGCTCGAGGAGCCTTCCAATCCAAACGTTACGATGAATCCGGCCAAGGCTCCGTGGTACTTCCTGGGGTTGCAAGAGATGCTGGTCTATTTCGATCCCTGGATAGCCGGCGTAGTCATGCCCACGCTGATCATCGTAGGATTAATGGCTATTCCTTATATCGATGCCAATCCGCTCGGCAACGGCTATTACACGTATAAGCAGCGCAAATTTGCCATTTGGACGTTTTGCATCGGCTTCATCGGCTTGTGGGTGGTGATGATCTCGATCGGAACCTTTATACGCGGTCCCGGATGGATGTGGTTCTGGCCGACGTCCACGTGGGATGCGGCGCGCGTGGAATACGCGGTCAACCGGAATCTTGACGCGATTTTTGGGGTGAACGGCGCCTGGCTGGCGTACCTCATGCCCGCCGCGCACCGCGATTACGCGCCGATTCTGGCGCGCATCATCTTTGGGTTTTTTCCAATCGCACTTTATTTCATCATCGCGAGCTACTGTGTGTATCTCGTGATGAATTCGACTGTGTTCGCGCGGAAGATTTTCCGTCGCATGACGTTGCTGCAGATCGTTACCACTGATCTGTTTCTCGTTCTGATGTTTGCGCTCCCGGTGAAAATCCTGCTGCGCCTCGTCTTCCGCGTCAAGTACATTTGGGTTACGCCATGGTTCAGCATCTGACCATGCGCGACAATGCCGGTTTTCCGGGTGCCCCATTCTTCGCGCCCTCCGCGAGTAGAGCTTGCGGATCGAGAAAAGGCGCGAAGTATGGGTTCCGCAATGTAGCGCCGCCCTTGAGGGCGGCATTCTTTGCGTTACAAACGCAATTGCTCCAGGAGGAATGCGTTGCCTGATCTTCCCCCGCAACAAGACGATCCCATCGTCAGCAGGCCCATGAGTGGGCTCATTCTCATCTCCGCCTTTCTCCTGCTGCTGACCGTAGCGTGGTCTCTCTACAGCGAATTTTTTGGTCTGCGTCCCTGGCGTGATTATCAAAATCGCTTCCGCACTCTTTACGCAACCTATCTCCAGAAGCAGATTACCCAGCGTCGCGCTGCCGAAGAGGCGCTCTATAAGACACCCGACTACCAGAAGTTAAAGGCAGCCGCGGACACGGCCGCCCGCGCCGTTCTTCCATCCGACCGGGAGATCACGGCGCAAATTGATTTGCTTGACCGTCAACGCGCTGTTTTGACGCCAGACTTCCAGGATGCGCGCGGCCGAGTGGGTGCCCTGACATATCAGCTCGAGCAGATTCCGGAAAGCGACAAGAGCGCCAAAGCCGCCAAACTGAAAGAACTTAATGATGCCAAGGCAGTGAGTTACCCGCTGAATTGGCCTACCGCCAATGGCACCCAGCTCCGCAACTTCAATTACGACGATCTGAACAACACCTTCACCTCTATCATGGCCCAAAAGGCCGCCCTCGTTGCCAAGCGTGGTGACGACGATAAGGCCGCCAAAGAGGCGCAGGCGGCCCTGGATGCGTTTGTAAAGGATCGGCTGCCCGGTTTGGGTGCGGCCGATCTCAGCGGATTGCTGAATAACGACATTGGCTTGGATGTAAAGCTGCGCCAGATTAACGTCAATCCCCCCGGCAGAGATATCAATTATGTCGGCGGGGTCGGCCTCGTCGATCGCTGCCAGTCTTGCCACGTGGCCACCGATCCTCTTGTGGTTCCCGCAGTGATGACCTTGACCAAAGCCGATCTCGGCGTACCCAAGGACAACGATGCTCCTTTCTCCAGCCATCCTGATCCCGATCTTCTGAAATTTCACCCCCAGGAAAAGTTCGGCTGTTCGCCCTGCCATGGCGGCAATGGGCGCGCTCTCGATACCGTCGAGCGCGCGCACGGCCGCTATGAACATTGGCTTTGGCCGCTCTATTATCCTGAAAACTACGACTCCGGCTGTCAGCAATGCCATGCCGCTGACGCCGTCACCGAACACGCCCCGGTCCTGAATCGCGGCAAGGAACTGTTCCGCGAAAAGGGTTGTATCGGATGCCACAAGTTCCAGGGCTTCGATAATCAAGACGACTTGCTCACCGCCACGCGACAGCAGATCACCCAACTCGAAAGCCAAATGAAATCAGACGAAGACGATATCCCTCGTCTAAACAAACGGGGCGATCAGGCCTCAAGCAATGAAGTCGCCAATAGCTTCTACCAGCAGGCGCAGAATCTGACGGTCACGGTCAGTAACATTCAGGCGCAGGAAGAGCAACTCGAGGAAAAATCGCACGACCTGCTCCAGGAAATCAAAAAAGTCGGGCCGGACTTAAAAGAAGTCCGCATGAAGATCCACAAAGAGTGGATCCCTTACTGGCTGCAGCACACGCATGAGTGGCGGCCGACGACGAAAATGCCGCAGTTCCGCCTGCAGCAGGATGAAGTACAGGCCATCGCGGCCTTCATCTGGCAGGATGCGCTCACCGGGCCCGCGCTCCCCAAGCAGCCCCTGGGCAACGCCCCACACGGCAAGCAATTATTGGAGTCGCGCGGCTGTCTCGCATGTCACTCCATCGGCGAAGGCTCAAATTCGATCGGCGGCACCTTTGCTGCAAACCTCAGCCGCGTGGGCGAGAAAGACAATTACGATTACCTCGTCCGCTGGGTGCATAACCCGCGCGAACGCACTCGACCCTACAGCCCGTTCGAGAAGCGCGATCTTGGTCCCGAGGACTATTCCAAGCACAACCTGCCGTTCGTCTTCGATCTTGGGCACTCACGCAGCCCGAATGACGGCCATGAACTCGTTGTGCAGCAGCCCACAGTCATGCCCAGCCTGCGACTGAGCATTGAAGATTCCCGCGATATAGCTAGCTATCTCATCACCCTGAAGCACCCCGACCAGCAGTTTCCGCCCGCGGACTTCATGGATGATCCGAAGCTTAAGGACAAGGGTAAGTCGCTGGTGCAGTTCTACGGCTGCGCTGGATGCCACGAGATCGCCGGCCTCGAAGAGGAAAGCCGCGTCGGCACGGAGCTCACGAACGAAGGCAGCAAGCCTATCGAGCGCCTCGATTTCGCGCTCTTCACCGAAGATGCCAAGCGTGGTATTGAGCCTGACGGGAAAAAGACCCCGCGCGGAGCATGGTATGACCTGAAGGGCTTCTTCGAACACAAGCTGGCCAACCCGGCCGTGTATGACACGGGCAAGTACAAGCCGAATCCACTTGACCGGCTGCGTATGCCCAAGCCCAACGTCAACCCCGACGACATCAACGCCATCACCACCATGCTGCTCGGCAGCACCGATCCTTCGCTGCCGCCAGACTACATGTACAAGCCTGCTGACGAACGCGCTGCCATCCAAAAGGGCTGGTGGATCGTCACCAAATATAACTGCATGGGCTGCCATCAGATCGATATCGGCCAGAAGTCCGTGCTGATGGGCCTGCCGATGTATCAAGGTGAAGACAAAATCAACCTGCCGCCTGTGCTTACCAGCGAGGGCGCTCGCGTCAATCCGGAATGGCTCAAGAATTTCCTGGCCAATCCGGCGCTCAGCACGACTGATCTCAATCGCGATGGCGTGCGCAGCTACCTGCAGGTTCGGATGCCCACCTTCTTCTTCTCGGACGATGAAGTTCGTTCGCTGGTGCTGTTCTTCGAAGCCATGTCGCATCAGGCCGAGCCTTTCATTCCGCAAAAGGTCGAACCCCTGACGACATCTGAGGAAGGAATGGCCCGCGCGTTATTCACCAGCACGGCCGCGCCATGCCTGAAGTGCCATGCCACGGGAGATCCCGCGCACGACAAGAACGCCACTGCGCCGAATTTCCTGCTGGCCAGAGACCGCCTGCGCCCCGCGTGGACCGAGCGCTGGATCACGAATCCACAACTGATCATTCCCGGTACGGCTATGCCTTCGGGTCTGTTCCGGCGGCAGAACGATCAATGGGTCTTCTCCGGGCCGATTCCCGAGAATATGCGTGCCTACCACGGCGATCATGCCGATCTCCTGGTACGCTATATGTTCACGCTCACGCCGGAAGAGCAGCGTTTGCTCCTCGGCCGCACGCCAACCACCACCGCCCGCAATCAATAATGGCTGCCGCTGATGTACACTGTCAGCCTGCGGAGCGAACGACGAAGAGTCTTTCTTCAGCCCAACGGTAATGTGACGAATTGTCCAAAATTGGTTACTGTTATTGGTTCGTCGGCTCCGATCATCATGGGCCCGAATTTTCATAGGAGGAAGTCATAACGTCATGAGTAAATCGCTGTGGTATTTCGCCGCGGCCGTAACACTTGCCGCTGCGTTGGTAAGTTGTGGAGGCAAGAGCAATCAGCCTGCGGAAACCGCCGCGCCGGCCGCTGCTACCGGCGGCGGCAAGACGGTAGACTCGGCCACCGCGGGTACGGTAACCGGAACCATCAAGCTCGATGGCAAGGCGCCCAGGCCCAAGAACATCAACATGGCCGCGGAACCTAATTGCGCCAAAGAGCATTCTACTCCGGCCCAAACCGAAGACGTGGTCGAGGGCGACAACAACACGTTGCAGAACGTCGTCGTCTACCTGAAGGGCGACTTCAGCCAGTATTCATTCCCGAATGCGACCGAGCCGGTAATGATCGATCAGAAAGGTTGCCAGTATCATCCGCACGTCCTGGCGCTCCAAACTGGCGAGCCTTTGTCGGTCGTCAATTCCGATCCAACTACCCACAATATCCATCCCGTCCCCAAGGATAACCGCGAGTGGAACGAGTCACAGCCGCCGGGAGCGCAACCCATCATGCAGAGCTTCGCGCGTCCCGAGTTCGCTCCTCCCATTCCGGTGAAGTGCAACGTTCACCCCTGGATGAAGGCTTACATTGCCGTCTTCAATAATCCTTATTACGCGGTTACCGGAAAAGACGGCTCCTTCACCATCAAGAACGTCCCTCCGGGAACCTATACCGTCACGGCCTGGCAAGAGACTTATGGCTCGCAGGACCAAATGGTCACCGTCGGCCCCAGCGAATCCAAGACCGTTGACATTACGTTCAAAGCCAATTCTGCCGCATCAGATTAGTAGAGGCTTGCAGCCTTTGTAGCCCAGGGCGCCCCCCCGCTATTCCAAGGGTGCCCTGGCGCTTTTCAGCTTCCCGACAGCCAATGATTGCCAAGCATCGAAGCACGCAAAACGTCCACCGATTCGCCGTTTTCACTGCCGCGTGTACGTTTTTCTTGCTCATTGCAGGCGCGCTCGTCACCTCTAATGACGCCGGGCTCTCCGTTCCGGATTGGCCGCTCTCCTACGGTTCGCTCATGCCGCCTATGATTGGCGGGATTTTTTACGAACACGGTCACCGGATGGTGGCCTCGTTCGTCGGCATCCTCAGCATCATCCTTGCAGTTTGGCTCTGGCGCGTTGCCTCGCGCCTCGAGCCAAGCCGTCGCTGGTTGCGTTGGCTTGGCATTGGCGCACTCGGCGCCATTGTGTTGCAAGGAGTCCTCGGTGGGCTGACCGTCTTGTTTTTTCTGCCGCCGCCGATCTCATCAGCGCATGCCACCCTGGCGCAACTCTTCTTCACCACGGTCGCAGCCATCGCCCTTTTCACAAGTGCCTGGTGGGAAAATGAGCCTGTCGTGCCTCGGCGCGATTTCGCGACCCCTTCGATCCACACGCTCGGCATTTTTACCTCCTGCGCGGTTTTGGTGCAGCTCATTTTGGGCGCCGCCTTCCGGCACAAGGCCTTCGGCATCATTCCGCATGTAGTTGGCGCTGTCGTCGTAACAGGCTTGATTTTCTGGTTTGCCGGCACCCTGAAGCGCCGTTTCGCCAGTGTTGCTGAACTGCGTCTCTCTGCTCGCCTGCTGCACGTTTTGATCGGCGTGCAACTGCTGCTTGGCGGGGCGGCATATTGGTCGCGGCTGTATGCAGCGTCATTTCCGCAGCCGATCCCGGTAATGGTCACGCTGACCGTCGCTCACGTCGTCACCGGCGCGCTGGTCTTGATGAGCGCGGTTCTGACCACACTGCTTTGTTACCGTCTGGTACGGTCCGCAGGAGCGGCCGTGACCGCGCCTGCGGCTCGCGCCACTGCCGCCGATTGATGCTTATGAGTTGCGCAAATATGTCATTCTGCGCGAAGCGGGCGTGTCTATCCGCGTTGATGCAGATTGCGCCGTCAACTGACAATGGCAACACCGCGACATAACGACGCTTTGTCATCCCGAACCCAGCCCCGCTTCATGCGGATGGGGCTGGCGGATCTGCTTTTCACGAAGATTATCCGGCAATGAATACTCACGCCATCCCGGTAGCTGCTCCTTCGCGCTCAATGTCTTACGTCGTGCTCACCAAACCCGACGTTTCGTTTCTGGTTGTGCTCACCACGCTCGCCGGCTACGCGCTCGGCTCAACCGGCCCGCTCGATTGGATGCGCATGGCCCAGACGGTCATCGGCACGACCCTTGTTGCCGCCGGCACTTCCGCGCTCAACCATTATCTTGAACGCGATACCGACGCCCGCATGCGCCGCACCGCATCGCGCCCGCTGCCTGCTGGCGCGATTGCTCCGGCGGAAGCGTTTTGCTTCGGCGTCGGACTGGTCGTCATCGGGGCGCTCGAGCTTTTGCTGGCCACAAACTGGCTCGCCGCCGCGCTGGCGGTGCTTACCAGCCTGCTCTATCTTGGCATCTACACGCCGCTCAAGCGGCACACCACTGCCGCCACGCTCATCGGCGGCATTCCCGGCGCTCTTCCGCCTGTAATCGGCTGGGTTGCCGCCCGCGAATCGCTTGGCGCGGGAGCGTATGTTCTTTTCGCCATCCTGTTTCTGTGGCAGGTGCCGCATTTCCATTCGATCTCCTGGGTTTATCGCGAAGATTACGCGCGCGCCGGTATCCGCATGTTGCCGGTTGTGGACCGTTCCGGCACGGCTACGTTTGGCCAAATCGTTTTCTGCGCCATCGCTTTAATTCCCGTGAGCCTGCTCGCTTCGGTTACGGGCATCGCGGGCGTGACCTACTACTTCTCCGCGGTAGTGCTCGGATTACTGCTGGTGAAAGTGTGCTTGTGGGCCTCGGCGCGTAAGACCAACGTCCGGGCCAAGTGGCTGATGCATGCGACCGTGGTGCACTTGCCGCTCTTGCTGGGCTTTATGGTCTTCGATAAATTTAGTCATTGATGCTTAGCAATCGAGTTGTCGAGCCGAAAAAGCCTGAGTGATCAAGGCTTCTTTGGCGTAAGAAAGGCACAACGGCAAAGGGGTCAGCAAAGTTACGATGAACAAAACACATGGCGTGATCGGTTTGGTGGCAATCTGTTTGATCGTGCTCGCGCTTTCGGCTATGGGTATTGCCTCCGACTTTTTCACCCGCCTCGGCTTGGATCTTGACGGTTTGCTTTTGATTCTCGCCAGCCTGCTCATGGGCGTGCTGTTTCTGATCGCGCTGCTCTCCATTGCCAGGGATGAGGGCTGGATTCCGCAGCGTCACAAAAAAGAAGCAGCCGTCGCGGCGCCCGCAGGCAAGACGGCTGCGCCTCGCACTGCTCCTGCGAAGCCCGCCGCCGAAGAAGTCGTCTCCGCCCGCGGGGAAGGGAAGTAGGCTCGCGCTCGCGCGTGCAGCCCCGGTGTGATCTCCCCGCCCGCACTGAACGCGCTGCTCAACTCCTCGAGCGCCGTTTTTCTCTCTGCTGGCTATGTCCAGGTGCGGCGTCGGCGCATCAGTTCACATCGCGCCTGTATGTTTGCCGCCCTTTTCTGCTCGGCGGCCTTTCTCATCTCCTACGTCGTCTATCACTTGCATGCCGGTGTCATTCATTTCCAGGGACAAGGATGGATTCGTCCGGTTTACTTCACGCTCCTCACCACGCATACGATTCTTGCGGCAATCATCGTACCGCTCGCCGTCGTCACGGTGTCGCGTGCGCTCACCGATAAATTCGACCGCCATCGTCGCATCGCCCGCTGGACTCTGCCGATCTGGCTCTACGTCTCCGTCACCGGCGTCATCGTTTACTTCCTGCTGTATCGTATCTACGCACCACCAGCGGCCTAGTTCGCAGTGTCTCGCTCGGAATAACCGGAATTGCCTTCCAGTGGCAGAAAACCCGGTTCCTCGCCGTTCGGGATCGTTATACGAGTGGAAACGAACCGAGCGGCCATGAACCTGCTAACATTAGCATTTGCGCCGGGCGCGATTAATGACTCACTCTCTTGTTAAGTTTCGCTGCGTGCGTTGGGGGCGACAAACCTGAGGCATTTCCGGTTTCCCGCAGTGTCTACTCAACCAAAACCCATTCCTCCTAAGTCCGGCCTCAAGCGCCGCTGGCTGTACCTCATCCTCGCGCTGACATTTCTGTTTGTGTTGATGCCGTTTCTTTTTTGGCAGGCCACCTGGTTCGGCAAGCCGCTCAACGATGAGCAACTCGAAAAATCTCTCTCCGACGGCGAACATCCCCGCGACATTCAGCATGCGCTTTCGCAAATTGCTGACCGCATCCTCGCCCGTGACCCTTACACGCGGAATTCCGCGCGGCGCTTTTATCCCCAGGTCGTTCAAATTGCTCATGCCCACCAGCCCGAACTTCGGCTTACAGCCGCCTGGGTGATGGGCCAGGATAATTCCGTTCCGGACTTCCATGACGAACTCCTCCGCCTTCTGCACGATCCCGATCCCATGGTCCGTCGCAACGCCGCGCTCGCACTGGTACGTTTTAGCGATGCTTCCGGTCTTGAAGAAATTCGGGGCATGCTGCAATCCTCTGCCATCGCCGCGCGCGAAGCTGGCATTGTGCAGGAACGTCTCAAGCCGGGCGAAACGATCAATGTCGGCACGCTCCTAGGACACATAGAACACGCCGGTCGCGCGGCATCGGAGTTGCGCTCACAGATCCCGGGCACGATTCACCAGTGGCTTGTCCCGGACAAATCCGCCGTAAGCGTGGGACAGCCGATTCTGCTGGTTGACCCCAGCGCCGACGAAATCTGGGAATCGCTGCGCGCGCTTTACATCATCGGCCAGGCGCAGGACCTGCCGGCCGTCGAGGATTTCGCACGTGGCGCCACCGATCTCCCCGGCAATCTTCGCCAACAAGCCGAACTTACAGCGACCGCTATCCGCTCCCGCCAACCCGCGCATTAGCGAATCACCGCGTTACAAATGGTATCATCGCGAGGCCCGGAGGTAGGGCGAGCGATATGCTTTTCCCGTGGTTATTCACCCGATTATCCCAGTCACCCAGTGTCCGCGGTTCTGTGCCGGGAGCTCTCGCTGCGGCTCACTCCCCGCGCAAATAAAAGGCGGCCGCCCACATCGCGAACGGCCGCGCCCTGGTTTCGTTTTGCCTGCGGTACTTTACTAGCTCTGGTTCAGCACAAAAACGTGCGTGTCGCCTCCAATAAATACGTCATTCACCTGGCCGTTCGTGCTCTCGAACCCGGTCGCGTCGGCTTTCTCCTTTCGCTCTTCCCACTTGCCGTTTGCGCTCGCCACCACCTTCTTGCCGTCCTGGATTGTGGCCTTATCGTTTTCGATCACAAGCTTATACGTGCCTGGTTTGACCATAGCGTCCCCGAACTTCACCGGTTGATAGATATTGAGCGTGGTGCTCTTCGCTTTCGTATCCGACGCCTTGTCCGACTTTGCCATCATCGGCAATGCCAGCGCGGCCGCTGCCAAGACCAACCCAATACGCAATGCCACTTTCCTCATCTTGTGTTCTCCTGTTTGGGACAGTCGTCCCTCGCCGGCCGCGCCGCCGCTGCAGGATCGTGCATAACCCAATGGAATCGCCGTCGGAAGCCCGCCGCAGGGTCTCACTATGCGCGTCGCTTTTGCGACCGTGCATGGGACCGGATGAGTGCCCTACAAAAATTTAGGATTAGGGCCGCACGATCTCATCGTGCCTGTAATAAACACTCGGACTCTGCGGCGCTCGGATGCTTGCGCATGCCAAAGCGCCTCTGCGGGCCGCCCGGTGTAACGCCCACCGGTTCGCCCTCTGAAGCTTCCTGCTTTTGCGGCGTGATTTGCTCCACGAATCACGAAACTAACTCGCAATCGCGGAGCAACTCGCGCTCGACCAGCCACGATTTAGACGTAACGCAGGCTTTAATTGTTACAGTAGGAATTGCAGTTTTTCTAAGAGTAACTAGGCTAGTGCGCCCTAATACGGTAGCGTACCGGTCCGTGCTTCGAACTCCCCTAGCGGGACCATATCAATCGCATCCCACGGGCAGCCTTCCAGGAACGCTCCGTCCGGCCCTTTGCTGGTGCAAAGCTTGCAGCCAATGCACAGCAGGGGATCGACGATGATGCGGCCAAACGGCGGATGGTCAGGATCCGGATGCCAGTACATACAGTCTTCGACTGGACAGTATTCTACGCAGGCCGGCGAGCCCGAACAGCCCGTACAGTTCTCGTTGATCACGGCCAGAATGTGCGGCTTGCGCTTCCGCTTATTCGTCTGACCATTGGACTTCGGCTCGTATTTAACGACCTCGCCCGCTACGTACTCTTCGATGCTCGGCGATGTGTAGGACACTTTTCTCCCTTGAACCTCAACCTATAATTTTTGCCGAGCGGCGCCATGATGTCAATGCACTTCAGCGATTTCTGCGCTCATCCCGAAGCGAATAATGTCACGAATCGCATATAACAGCATCTTCCATCCTTGACTGCGCCGCAGCCCTCTATCGAAGATGCCGGATTCTCTTCTGATTCCGGCTCGACGCGGTGTCTCATGCTATTTCCCCGGCGTCATATGCTGGGATTTGTATGCCGCCGCAGCCTGTGGGGAAGATAAATATGCGAGCAGCGCCTTCGCACCCTCGGGATTCTTCGCATGCGCGGAAACAAAACCTACCAGCCGCGTCGGGGCGGCCGCCGCCTTCGGCAGCGCTCCTACCACCTCGATCCCCGGCTCTTCCATCTCGCTCAGGAACGTCATCCCGATCTCTGCTTCGCCATCCGCTACCATCTTCATCGCGCCCGCGCCGCCAGAGGCGCGCTTGAGCTTTGGTTCCACGTCGGTTGTGATGCCCAGTTTCCTGAACATCTCGTCGACCGTTACACCCGCAGCCGCGCCGCGCTTCGGATCTGGATAGCTTATCGACTTCGCTGACGCAAACATCTTTTTCACTGCTTCCGGCGAAGAAATATCCGGCTTCGGCGCGCCCTGCTTTACCGCCACGCCCACGGCTACGCTTGCCAGCAGCTTCTCGCTCGACTTCATCACATTCCCCGAATCAATCACATCTTGGTACGGGGGCTGCACGATCGGTACGTCAATGGGATCTCCGTTCACTACCTGTTTATGCGTTCCACCGCCAGAACCAAACGTTGCCTTCACTGTGTATCCGGTTTCTTTCTCGAATCCGGGAATCAATTGTTCCAATGCGGCGCGTGCTCCGCCCGGCGCGATCAGCGTCACTTGGCCTTTGACTCCCTGCGCTCTCGCATATCCCACGCCTAAAATCATCGCAGCCATACCCGCGAATACGGCAAACGCCGTTCCCCACACCGCATTTTTCATCTTCTGTCCTCCGATTTTAAGATCTCGGCCCTCACGATTCGAATTCGCCGGCTGTTAAAACCCCGAGCCTGTTACCCTCGCACTAGCTAGAGCCTAACCGAAAACTATGGGCGAAGTGAACCGCAGGGGCGTACTGAGCAGTCCATTAACACCTCTGTATTACTGCAACCACTGCAGAGATTTGTTTTGAGTGTTTAGCAGGCCCGTCCGCTCCGATTCCCCGAACGTCTGGCAAAGCGCCGTAACTGTGTTAACCATGCTTTATCATTTGCTCCAAGAATAGGCAGGGTCGTATGGCTTTAGGGCTTTGCAATGGAGCGGTACAACAGTTCGTTGGCCCAAAGCAGGATGTCAAACAGACGCGCGCGGTGGAGATTTGGTAATCGCTGATTCAGAAGTAAAAGCTTTGTCGCCTGCGTTGCGGACTCTCGCAGAAAATTCCGCGTCGAATTGTCGCGTGTGTTCTGCGAGCTATCCCCGCATTCCTGCAATCGCCTGTAGCAGTACGCCACAAAATGCTCCACGCAAAGGAAGCGCAGTTCCACCGTGCATGCTGCGCGCTCGTCTTGGCTGCATTCGTCGCAGCATATGAACTTTCGTGGAATGCCAACCGCTTCGGATCTCCTGCCCAAAAATAATGGGACATCGAGCGCTCTTTGTTCTTGTTCCACGGCAAACCTCATGGCGCTTGCCATTTTTCCTCCTGGCTGTGAAAGCTTCTCGACTTCTAACTGGGAAGCGCAAACCAGGGGCGAATTGGCTCACCGGAGGCTGTAAACCAGTGCGCTGTTGCGACTCCAGCCCTGCCTCTGTCACCCAATAGATTGCAAAGCTGAAATGGTTTTCGGTGCTGGTGTCATTTGATTTTGCGGCCATGTCACGCCGCGTCTTTTAGGCCCTTCGGTTGCTGTGAATCCTCGTAGATATTGATTGCCCCGCAACTCGGACACTTGATCTCTGCTGAAAACGGCTTGCCACAGTAGGAGAGGAACGCCCCGCAAGCTAGGCAGGCCGCCTCTCCGGGCCTCAGTATTTTATGCCATTTTTTAGTTGACTTAAAATGTTTTTCTGCCATACTAATGCCACCTCACGTTTGGGGTATGGGAATGGACAACGCACGCATCAAGGTCAAGGTGGGCGAGCACGAATTCGAGGCTGAAGGGCCTGCCGAGATGGTCCAAGCGCAATTCGAGGCCTTCAAAGAATTTATAGCGAACGTCAACGTTGCGCCGCGACCTGCAACTGTCCCGCCGAAAACTGGCGGCCAACCCGAGCACTCCACCGAAGAAACGGTTACCAGTCTCGATAAAATCTCTCGGGTTGATGGCCGCGTTGTTTCGCTTACAGTCAAGCCTGAGTCTGAAGCTACCGCTGCAATGATCATCATGCTTGGGCACAAAATCTTTCGGGAAAATGAGACCGTAACTGCCAGCGAAATAGCGGACGGTTTGGAGCAATCGGGCTACAGATTCGCCCGCCTCGATAGAGTCATGAAACCGCTGGCCGATGAAGGAAGCGTGGTCCAGATTGGTGCAAAGAAGGGAACGAGATACCGATTCACCAATCAAGGGCTGAGTAAGGCGCAGTCTGCGGCCAAACAAGAAGTCGGCCGCGTTCCATGAGTTCGCTGTAAAAGCGAAACCGATCAGCGCGGCTACACGCTGATCGGTTGTAGCCAGAAAGGCGGAAACGGTGCTCCGGCCGCGACCGCCACCAAGCAGCACGAAGTTGCAATAGCAGTTGGGCCGAGTAAACCCTGCCGCCAGCACTAACTGGCGGCAGGGCAAATCCAGCACGCGGGGTAAGCCGCATGCCGAATCCAGAACTCGATTATCGGCTTGCTTCGCGGGAAAGGCAAGCCGTGAACGTCCTACCGTTAGAGAAGCAAATTCAAATCGTGAACGCTCTTGTTGAGGGTAATTCCATCCGTTCCACAGCGCGTATGGTCGGCGTCGAGCACAAGACTGTGATGCGCGTACTGCTCCGCGTCGGACAAAAGTGCCAGCGTCTACTTGACGAGAGGATGCGCGGACTCCAATGCTCGAATGTCCAGGTTGACGAAATCTGGACGTTCGTAGGCAAGAAGGAAAAGCGCGTGAACGGAATAGACGATCCGTTCCAAGTTGGCGACCAATACGTGTTTGTTGCAATGGACGCGGAATCAAAGCTGATCCCCTCGTTTCGGATCGGCAAGCGCAGTGCCGAGAACGCTTGGTACTTCATGCGCGATTTGAGTGAACGCGTCAGCACGCGGATGCAAATCACGAGTGATGGCTTCCGGCCCTACTATGCTGCCGTTGAAGATGCCTTTGGCGCGAATGTGGATTACGCCATGCTCGTAAAGATTTACGGCGAACCCGCCGAACCCGAGAAACGCTACAGTCCTGCCGAAATCGTAGATGCGAGACCTATCCCAGTCAGCGGGAACCCTAAGCTTCATTTGATTTCCACATCTCATATCGAACGCCAAAACCTCACGATCCGTATGCAGCTCCGTCGCTTTACCAGACTCACAAATGCGTTCTCCAAAAAGCTAGACAACCTGAAAGCCGCAATCTCGCTTCACTTCGCTTGGTACAATTTCGTTCGGATTCACTCTTCACTCCGCGTGACCCCGGCTATGGCAGCGGGAATCAGTGACCACGTTTGGGATTTTGCGGAGTTTTTCAAATGACACCACTACCTGGTTTTCCGTGGGCTCGCGCTCGAGGCTTTGGTATACTAAATCAGGATTCAGGCTTGTCCGCCTGGCGAAAAAGGGGAGGGAATTAAAGGATGGTTCAACTGACTGAAGTGGCAGCCAGCAAGGTCAAAGAGATTATGGCCCAGCAGAACCCTGCGCCCACGGCGCTGCGCGTTGCGGTCGTTGGTGGAGGCTGCTCCGGGTTCAGCTATCACATGGCCTTTGATAATCAGGAGAATCCCTCCGACAACGTCTATGAATGTGCTGGGGTAAAATTATTCGTTGACCAGATGAGTGAGATGTATCTGGATGGTGTCTCGATTGACTATATCGAGACCCTTGAGGGTGCAGGGTTCAAATTCAACAACCCCAACGTCAAGAGCACCTGCGGCTGTGGCAGTTCCTTCACAGTTTAACGCCAAACCCTCGCTTCTTGCGAATGACAACGCCCGGAGGGCAAATCGCCCTCCGGGCGGTTTGCGGCCAGCGTGCGCCGACCTGTAGGCCCAAAGTGGGCCCCTACATGTGCTTTGCTTTCCTTTCAAGCGGTACCGGAACTACTACCAGAATTCCTGTATTCTAAAGGTTGGCCCCAAGGGTATATACCTAAATCGACCGTGGATGAGGCAGCTCCGCCCTGGGCCTCTCCAGCCATCCTCCCTTTACTGGAGAGCTCAACATGACTTGGTGCTACGAAATTCGCGGATCGGAGAATCGCCTCGTCGAAGTTCGCTCCGGCTTTGCCTCCAAACAGGAGGCTTCCGATGCCGCCAAGCGTGCAAAGGGTATGATTGATTGCATCTGCCATCCCAATTTTGAGAGGCTGTCAGTCGTAGTGAGGGATGCGGATACGGCTCCGAAGGATTTGCCCGAAAGGTTCACCGCTACCGAAAATTGTCGTCTCTTGCCAAACAGCGAAATCGGGTTCGAGGTGAAATACGCGTGGCAGCAGCAAGTGATCCAAGCATTCCTCGAACCGCATCCCGAAAACGTGCCTGGAAAAATAGCCGCGGCTGAACAAGCACTTTCCCGGCGTTTGCTCGATCCTGAGCCGTTTCAAGTCGATGAACGCCTCGCCATAGGCGAGGCGTTGCTCGCGATGCGCAGATTGCTTCAAGACTTAACCGACTCCGTTTCAACGGACGACACGGACGAGACCGAAGGCATAGCCTGAAAATTCCAGCCTCGGCGCGGCATTCTGAGGCCGAGAGCACGGCCCCCTTACAACCAGCCACTTTCTCCTTCAACGTCATCCCATCATAGGATGAGTTCTACCCTCACGATTCCACCCAGCGGCTCCCGTGTGCGTCCCGCCGGCGGACAACTGCACCTACGGGTAGCTACAACCGTCGACGAAATTGACGATTTCAGGGAGTTCTGGAGACGATGGCAGGAGCACCCCAACTCCATAGTAGAGAGCTATTTCGCGCAGTTTAATAAAGATAGCGGTCAGCGGCCTTACATCATGGCGGTATACCGATCAGGCAAGCCCGATTGCGTCCTGCTCGGCAAGCAACTGCCTCACGGCGTCATCTCGGCCGTTAGCAGGCTCTTGCAGCCAGCACGTCGGGTCTTTTATTTCATCGAGGGAGGTCTTCTGGGCAATCCCTCGCATGAAAACTGCCGTTTCCTGGTTAGCGAAATCGTGGCTCGGTTGCGACGCGGTGAAGCTGATGCCGCTGAGTTTTTCGGCCTGCGGCTGAACTCATCCCTATACCATGCTGCCCTGGAAATCCCCAACTTTTTGTGCCGCGATTACGCTCCGCTCCAGCTCACCCACAGGTTTCTGTTGTTGCCCGATAGCCTTCAGGAATTCCTCCACAATCTGCCCGCCAAGGAACGCCAGAACTTTAGCTATCGGCAGCGTCGCCTGCTCAAAGCTTTTCCGGGGAAAGTCCAATTTCGTCGTTTTAACAGCCAAGACGACGTAGAGCGTTTGATCCGTGACGCCGAAAAAATTGCACAAACCGGCTATCAGCGTGCCCTCGGCCGTGGCTTTAATCTCGATGAGGGCCCTGTTCTCCGAGTCGCCGCCCGCAACGGCACGCTTCGCGCTTACATTCTGTACATCGAAGAAAATCCCTGCGCATATCTCATGGCAATTTGGCACAAAGGAGTGCTTTACGGAACTTACGTCGGCCATAACCCTGAATATGATGAATACGCACCCGGACGATTCTTGTTGATGCGCTGTATCGAGGATTGTTTCGCTGCGAACGGAGCCGAAAAGACCGTCATCTTGGATCCTGGGGTGGGCGATCAAGCATACAAGCGGCCGTTCACAAATGTGGAACGTGACGAGGCCCACATCACCATCCACGCTCCTGCCTGGCGCGGCGTCCTATGCAATGGTATACGCACCGCCCGCTCGTTGGCCCGGGAATGCGCGAAACGCGCTTTGTCTGAGTCCCGCCTGCTGCCTCTGTTCCAAAAGCTCCGCAGGAACCGCGCCGTGCGCAAGCTGCGCTCCGCTCCGGCCACACCGCCACACACCATTTCTCAGAATTAGTCGTACCGATGTTTGTCGTTTACCGGAATTTAGTCGTAGGACAGCTTGGCGCGGTCCCGTTTCCATCGTGGAAGCGTTCTTGAAATTAGGTTCTGGAATGCCCCGCGCACTGCCCGGAAACGTGGTAACGCCCTGCCAAGCGTGCTCGGTGCAAACCCGAATGTAAAAAGCATACTCTTGGTGAAGGCTTGCGTTCGCTGGCGAACCTTCGCCTTGATCCATTCTCTTTGTTTGAAATAAATCGAAAGCGCCTTCACGTCTTCATGGTTGCCCGCGAATCGGTTTTTGAATGGATCCGGCCCCGGTGTCAAATCGAGCGTCAAAAAGCCATCCGCCTGCAGTTGCTCCACCAGCATCAGGTGATGAATTGCAATCGGCGAATATGCCGCGTATTCCTCGGAAAACATCGGCATCATCACCGAATAGGTCTTGCCATCGCTCAGCCCAAAGAGCGCTGAGACAATCTCCTCGCCGGCCTTCAGTAACGTCACGTGCAGCAATCCTTCTTTCAACAGCCGCAGGTGCCACGCTTTCTTGTGCGGGTCGTCTTTGAACGGCCTTTTGCCGTGCGCCTTTTCCTGCCGCACCTCGTACCAGTCAATCAACTGATCGAAAACGGGAATCAATTCGTGGCATTCCCGGACGTGTTTGAGCTGCACGATCCCGATTCGTCTCAGCCGGTTCCAGCTGTTTCGTAGCGTCTTGTTCGTTTTCTGCCGCAGGTATTCAGCCAACTCCGGCCCGTTGTCGAGTCGCACGATCGGCCGCTTATGTGTTTCGACTTCGCAGACCCATAAAGAGTCCGCCAAACGCAGATCCTCAGTCGGTGCACCGGGCGGCAAATAGCGGAATGTCAGTGCTCGAACTCCTGCTCCGCGTGACAGAAGGGTAAGGCTATCGTTGAGGAACCGCGCGCCGTTCGCCGGCAGCGCCAACCACGTCTTGTACTCGGCTTGCCGGCCACCCGCGACCACGGTTTTGCTTTGGTCTATGGCCAAAGGCAAAAGGCCGGTCAGTTCGCCTGGCGCTGAAAACTCACAAACCAGCAGCGGTTTCCACGAGGCTTTATATGACTCGTACCATGATGCTACGAATGCAGGATGTTGGCCCGCAGTCGCCCAGGGACATCGCTCATATAAAGAAAGCCACTGCGCGCGAAAAGCGCTGCTTCGCAGCATCTCCGCCGCTTGCGTCTCTCGGACTATCTTCAGCGCCATCAGTTGTCGCTCACGCGCATTGCTTCGTTGTCGCAAGCCCGGACACTGCGCGTAACGAGCGTTACGAATTCAGCTTCGAACGACACCCTCACCCTCGGTGTATGTCTTTATTGGACAGGAAAAACCGCCCAAGGTAGCTCGGGATAATGCTTGCATTTACGCGGCAGCTTACCGTCTTCTCCCAACCGCATCCATACCGCGACCTGAGTATTTATTCGACCTCCATTGGCGTAGGTTCCGAGCGCGTGTGCTGTTTGCAAGCCTCCCTCGATATCCGTATGCTGGGATGTTCAACCATGAAAATTGCGCTCTGCCAATTCGACCCGACGGTCGGGGACTTTACAGGTAACTCCAACCGTATTCTGGATTTGGCGGCAGACGCTGCCCGCGGAGGCGCCGATGTGGCGGTCTTTTCCGAGCTCTGCGTCTGCGGCTACCTGCCGCAGGACTTGCTTGAGCGCCCCGCCTTCCTCGAGCGCAACCGCACCGCCGTCGCCGAGCTTGCAAAGGCGGCGCCGTTGCCGATCCTGGTGGGCTACGCGGCTCAAACGAATTCACTGCATGGCAAGCCCGCCTGGAACGCCGCCGCGCTCCTGGCTGAAGGCCGTATTGTTTTCGAACAACACAAAATGCTTTTGCCCACCTACGATGTCTTTGACGAATCCCGTTATTTCCAGCCGGCGACGCGTCAGCGGGTTTTCGCCTTCGGCGGCGAAAAGCTCGGCATCACCATCTGCGAAGATATCTGGAACGATAAGGCGTTTTGGGCCAAACGCCTTTACGACTCCGATCCTGTCGTTGATCTCGTGGGGCAGGGAGCCGGCATAATCCTCAACATTTCCGCCTCCCCCTACACGATCGAAAAGCGCCATGTGCGTTTCGAAATGCTTCGTGCCCTCGCGCGCACGCACAACCGCGCCATCGTTTACGTTAATCAAGTCGGCGGGGACGACACGCTCGTTTTTGACGGTTCGAGCCTCGCCGTTATGCCCGACGGCCGATTCGCCGCGCAGGCCAGCGCCTTCGAAGAAGACCTCGTCATCTTCGATACGACCACCGGGAGCGGTGACCTCCGCGCCCAACCCGCGGACGAAATTTCCCTCGCGCTCCAGGCGCTCATTCTCGGCACGCGCGACTACGTCCACAAATGCGGATTCCGCAAAGCCCTTGTCGGCTTGAGCGGCGGCATCGATTCTTCTGTCGTTGCTTGCATCGCCGTGGCCGCGCTTGGGAAAGAAAACGTCACCGGCATATCCATGCCGGGCCCCTATTCTTCCGAAGGCAGCATCCGTGATGCGCGCCAGCTCGCCGCCAATCTCGGCATTCAGTTTCTCGTCTTGCCCATCGCCAATATCTTCGATGCCTACCGTAAAGCCCTCGCAGACGCCTTCTCCGAATGTCCTCCTGACGTCACTGAGGAAAATATTCAAGCCCGCATCCGTGGGAATATTCTCATGGCGCTCTCCAATAAATTCGGGGCGCTCGTTCTCAGCACTGGCAATAAATCCGAAATTGGTGTGGGTTACTGTACGCTTTACGGCGACATGGCCGGGGGGCTTGCGGTAATTTCCGATGTGCCCAAGACCATGGTTTACGAACTCGCCCACGCTATCAATCGCGAAAGCGAATTAGTTCCGCGCGCCAGCATCGAAAAGGCTCCGTCCGCTGAACTTCGACCCAACCAGACCGACCAGGATACCCTGCCGCCCTATGACCTCCTTGACCGCATCCTCAGAGCTTACGTCGAGGAAGTTCACACGCCCCAAGAGATCGCTGAGCATTTCCGGCTTCCGCTCGAATTCGTGCGCGATATAGCTCTCAAAGTCGATCGCAGCGAGTACAAACGCAAACAGGCTGCCCCCGGCATCAAAATTACCTCGCGCGCTTTCGGCTTCGGGCGCCCATTCCCCATCGCCCAAAAATTCCTGCCCTGATATTTCGGCGGCGATACTTCTTCCGAACATCAAAGCCGGCATCATTCCCGACCCGGCCGTATTTTGGATCGCCGTGACGGATCTGCTTGCTTGCATTTCCTGCACTCCTGCGGCCCGCACAAAAATGTCCGCCCCCGCCGCCCTCAAACGTATTACCGTTAGCAGTAACCAAACAGGAGGCTCACAATGAGCGAATTCGTTTATCTTTATCGCGGCGGTCAGAACCCAACTCAGCTTTCCCCTGAAGCCAGGCAGCAGATGATGCAAAAATGGATGGCCTGGTTCAAGGATCTGGGTGACAAGGGCCACCTCAAGAATATTGGTCAGCCTCTCGATCGCACCGGCAAGCTGGTGAAAGGGAAGCAGAAGGCAGTCACCGATGGCCCGTTCGCCGAAGCCAAAGACCTCATCGGCGGCTTCTCGCTGATTGAAGCCCGCGATCTCGATCACGCCGTCGAGTTGTCAAAGGGCTGCCCCATCTTCGAAAACGAAGGCGCTGTCGAAGTCCGGCCGGCCTTAAAGCTCAATATGTGATGGAAACCGAAACCCATAGCGGCAAGGCAAGCGGCGCCGATCTCGGCGATCATCTCTTCCGCCGCGAATACGGCCGCATGGTCGCGACGCTCTCGCGTATCTTCGGAGTCCACAACCTCGCACTGGCAGAAGACGTCGTGCAAGACGCCTTCTGCCGGGCGGTCGAGGTTTGGAAATTCCGCGGCGTCCCCGACAATCCTTCGGCCTGGCTCATGGCCACGGCGAAAAACCGCGCTATCGATGTGCTCCGCCGCGAACGCACCGCTCGCACCTTTGCTCCCGAATTGGCCCGGATGATCGAAAGCGAATGGACTCTCGCGCCCGCCGTCGCCGAGAAGTTTGCGCCTAACGCGATTAAAGACGATGAGCTGCGCATGATGTTTTCCTGTTGTCATCCTCGGCTAACCGAAGAAGCTCAAGTCGCGCTCGTTCTCCACATCTTATGCGGCTTTAGCGTGGACGAAGTCGCCGCCGCTTTCGTCAGCTCTCACGCCGCTATGGAAAAGCGCATCACGCGCGCAAAGAAACTTCTCGCCAGTTCGAAACAACTTTTCGATATTAGCGACGCGCGCGATTTTGCGGTTCGCCTTCCCTCTGTCCAGCGAGCGTTGTATCTGCTCTTCAATGAGGGCTACCACGGCGCTTCAGCTGAATCCGCCATACGGGCCGAACTCTGCCGCGAAGCTATGCGCCTCGCCGCCTTGCTTCGCGACCACCCTCTCGGCGCCACGCCCGCCACTTTCGCGCTTTCCGCGCTTATGTCACTGCACGCCGCGCGGCTGCCGGCGCGTCTCGATGCTTCCGGAGCATTGCTCTCCCTCTTCGATCAGGATCGCTCGCAGTGGGATTCGCATTTGATCGGAGAAGGGCAGGAACTGCTCGAACTCTCGGCCTCTGGTCCTGCGCTCAGCGAATATCACCTCGAGGCCGCCATCGCCTGGACGCACGCCGCTGCGCGTCGCGCCGAAGACACGAACTGGACGCAAATCATTTCGCTTTACGATCAGCTCATGGTCATTCGGCCATCGCCGATCGTCGCGCTGAATCGCGCCATCGCCATCGCGCAACGCGACGGCCCCGAACGCGGCCTCGAGGAAATTGGCGTCATTCCGAACTCCGATCGCCTCGCCGCGTATCCCTTCTTTCATGCAGCGCTGGGCGAATTCGAATTCCGCGCCGGCCGGCGCAATCGAGCCCACGAGCACTTCCGCAGCGCGCTGGCGCGCGCGCGCAGCCCGATGGAACGCCGCTTCCTTCAGAATCGCATCGCCGCCTGCGTCTCCGCGGCGTCGGCGGAAGGATGTTGTTCCTAGGTAAGGTCACGTCATGCGTTTGTGGCGAGCCAGTGCTTGCTCCATTACTTTCATACCGAGGCCGCGTCTAGGGACCGCTGTCATCACGAGGCCGCCTGATAGGCCACGGAGGTTGGTCGCTAAAAGTGGCGGACCGAAGTGCACATCTCTCACCCTCATCGGGAGGCATATCTGAACTTATTCGACAATCCGTTGCACCTCCCCTTGCGGTCCGCGGGTTTTGCAAGTATTAATGAAGAATCCCTTCCCCAAAAGTTTGGAACCGCTGAGGTGAGCGGGGCGGCTGCAATGCGATGCCCTTCCCCCTGCGCGCAGTTCCCTGTGACTGCTGGATCGTGAGTCAGTAGCACCGTTCGGCTCACAGGTTGTGTAATTCGCGGTCAAACGAGAGAACTTCGTATCACAGACTTTGCAAATGTCTCGACTCAGCCGCTTTTCGACGCCGCCCGCACCTGCCTTTATCGCATTCGGTATTCTCGCACCAGTTACGACTTTGCTGCCGCCTGCCGGATTGCCTCTACCGCGGCCGTTGACAGCCGTAAATAACAGCGGCGTTCATACCGCGTGGCCGCTGCACGCCGGATTGCTTGCTCTTGTGCTTAGCACTGTGCTCATTTTCGTACTCGTCGTGCTATCCCTCGCACGCCAGCGGGCCAGATTAGGAGAATTCATAAGCTTTTCTGATTCCTTGATGCAAAACCTGCCCGGCGCCATCGCGGTCTTCGATGCGGAGGGCAAGATTCTCCGCTGGAGCTCAAATTTCCTCGGCTACTCCCCAGCCGAAAAATTGGGGAAGGAAATCATGAGCACGATCGCTCCCGAAAGCCTCAACTCTGTCCAGGAAGCCATGAAACGGGCTTTCGCGGATGGCGCAGCCGAGACTGAAGCAACTCTCGTGGCAAAAAATGGTGCCAAGGTGCCCTGTTATCTGAAAGGAGCGCGCATTCTTTATGCGAATAGACCGTGCATACTTGGCATCGCGGTTGATATCAGCCGCCGCAAGCATGCTGAAGAATATGTCAGGCTACAGACCGCCGCCTTGGAGTCCGCGGCCAACGCCATCATCATTACGGATGTGCACGGCACGATTCAGTGGGTGAATCCAGCCTTCACCCGGCTTACCGGCTATTCGTTCGATGAAACCGTAGGCAAAAATCCACGCCTTCTGAAATCCGGAGTACACCCGCAACCGTTTTATGCGGATTTGTGGAATACGATTCTCGCCGGAAAAGTCTGGTCCGGCGAACTTACGAATCGAAAAAAAGACGGAACCCTCTACATGGAAGAGATGACCATCGCACCGGTCTGTGCCGCCGCTGGCGAAATCACCAATCTGGTAGCGATCAAGCAGGACATCACCGAACGTAAGCGCGTCGAAGCCGCCCTCGCTGAGAGTGAGGAACAGTTCCGGGAACTCGCCGAGAACATCGACGAGGTCTTTTTCGTATATAGTACCCAGCCAGTTCGGCTCTCCTACATCAGTCCGGCTTATGAACGCATCTGGCGCAGGTCGCGGCTGGAAGCTTACGACCGCCCTTCGTCCTGGATGGATGAACTTCATCCCGAAGAGCGTGAACGAGCCCGTTCAAATTTCGCTGAGGCCATTAGCGGCGTCCCGACCGATTACGAGTATCGCTTTGTCCGCGGCAACGGCTCCCTCAGATGGGTTCGCATTCGTACCTTTCCTGTGACGGATTCCGGCGGCAAGCTCTGCCGTATGGTCGGAATTGCCGAGGACACGACGCGTTGGAAAAATGCGCAAGCCGCCATTGAGCGCGCCAAGGATCTCGCCGAATCTGCCAATCGGGCCAAAAGCGAGTTCCTCGCCAACATGAGCCATGAAATTCGCACGCCGATGAACGGCATCATCGGCATGACCGACCTCCTTCTCGACACCAAGTTGACCTCCGAGCAAGCCGAATATCTCCACATGGTCAAGACCTCCGCCGATTCACTGCTTACTGTCATCAATGACATTCTGGATTTTTCGAAAATGGAAGCAGGCAAGCTCGAGCTTGACTCCATTGACTTCGACCTACGAAAAAGCACCGGCGACGTTGTGCGCATGCTCGCGATCCACGCCCAGCAGAAAGGGTTGGAGTTTATTTTGGATATCGATCCCGCTGTTCCGCGAATCATCTCCGGCGATCCCTCCCGCCTCCGTCAAGTCCTGTTGAACTTGATCGGCAACGCCATCAAATTCACCGAAAAAGGTGAGATCGAGCTGACCGTGCGCGCCGAAGTCCGCAGCGCTGTTGGTTCAAGCCTGGTTTTCGCAGTGAAGGATACAGGTATCGGAATCCCTGCCGATAAGCAGAAAACAATCTTCGATGCCTTCTCCCAGGCCGATTCTTCCACGACGCGCAAGTACGGCGGAACTGGACTGGGCCTCACGATCTCGGCCAAACTCGTGCGCCTTATGGGCGGAGAAATTTGGGTGGAAAGCGAATACGGAAAGGGCTCGACGTTTTATTTCACTCTGGAATTGGCCCGTCCCGCCGCCGATTCGGCCGGCGAACGGCGCATTGCGGCCCAGTTAACCGGTATCCGCGCCGTGGTCGTAGATGACAATCCCGCTTATCGGCGAATCTTGCGAGATTCCCTGTTGCGCTGGGGTATGGTGCCGATTGTGGTCGAGGGAGCCGCTGCCGCCATGCGCGTGCTTGACCAAGCGCGCGCCTCCGGTGCCCCGGTCGCTTTGCTTCTCGTGGATGCTCATATGCCCGAAAGCGGCGGGTTCGGCCTGGTCGAGACGATTCGCCGTAACTCGGCGTTTTCGGGCTTGAAGATCGTGCTCCTCACCTCGGCCGGCATTCGCGGAGACGCCTCTCGCTTCCATGCGCTCGGCGTCTCCGCATATCTGACCAAGCCGTTTGATCGCTCCGAATTGCGCGAGGTGTTGCTCCGTGTGCTTGCTGACGCTTTGGGCCCTCCCGAAACCAGAACCCTCGTCACCCGCCATAGTGTTCGCGAACAGGGGCAATCGCTTTCCTTCCTTGTCGCCGAGGATAACGAAGTGAACCGGAAACTCATCTCCCGTCTTCTGGAAAAACGTGGACACTCCGTAGTTGTCGCACGGAACGGCAGGGAAGCGCTGGAACTCGTGAAAACGCACAGCTTCGATATTGTCCTCATGGATATCGAAATGCCGGAGATGGATGGGTATGAAACGACCCGCCAAATACGCAAAACGGAAGCAGCCGGCGCGCACCTGCCGATCATTGCGCTCACCGCCTACGCCATGCGCGGCGACGAAGAGCGCTGCCTGGCTTGTGGTATGGATGGCTACGTCGCTAAGCCCCTCAAAATCGATCAACTCTTCTCCGTCATCGATCAGATCGTGAAACTGGATCACGGCGCGCACCAGCCCCAGCCTTAATGACTTTAATGATTGTGCAGGGCTTCACTTTGCCGGCCGAAATACTCCCGCCGCCGCTGCACGCCATCGCTTACAATGTCTCCGGGAAATCGGAGAACGAACAGATGGAATCAGCTAAGCCAACAGACTCGTGGACGAAAACTCTTGCGGGCGGCACGTTGACATTCACCGGCCAGGCGCTCGGCAACCCGCCCGCGGCCTACGTTTATGAAGCCAAATTCGAGCGCGGCACCAGCAGTTACTCCATGTCGCGTCAGAGTACGGAGGCGCTCTCTCGCGAAGAGGTCGAGCAGCGCTTCGCCGATTTCATCTCCGAAATCCGCCACGGGCAATAACGATTCGGCCGCTTGAGGCGGCTTCCGCCCGGTGCGCGCGGGGATGTCAGTCGTAGTATTCCGACCCGAGGTGAGTGATCAACTCCTCGCCCATCATCCAGCGCAGAGTATTTTTCAACTTCATCAGCTGAATGAAAAGGTCGTGCTCCGGATAAAGCTGCGGCGCGCACATCGGCGACTTGAAATAAAAGCTCAGCCATTCCTGAATCCCCTGCATCCCCGCGCGTTTCGCAAGATCGAGGAATAAGACCAGGTCGAGCACGATCGGGGCGGCCAAAATGGAATCGCGGCAAAGGAAGTCCACTTTGATTTGCATGGGGTAATTCAGCCAGCCGAAAATATCGATATTGTCCCAGCCTTCTTTGTTGTCGCCGCGCGGCGGATAATAATTGATCCGCACCTTGTGGCACATGTTCCCGTAAAGGTTGGGGTAGAGCTTGGGCTGGAGAATATATTCAAGCACGCCAAGCTTGGATTCCTCCTTTGTTTTAAACGACTCGGGGTCGTCGAGCACCTCGCCGTCGCGATTTCCCAAAATATTGGTGGAAAACCAGCCGTTCAGCCCGATCATGCGCGCTTTGAAGCCAGGCGCGAGGATCGTCTTCAGCAGCGTCTGGCCGGTCTTGAAGTCCTTTCCACAGATCGGGACGCCATGCTCCCGCGCTAGTTGCTGCATGGCCGGAATATCCACGGTGAGATTGGGCGCGCCATTTGCAAATGGCACACCGGAGGTGATTGCCGCCCAGGCATAGAGCATCGATGGCGCAATGGCGGGATGATTTTTCTTCATCGCCGCTTCGAATTTGGCCGCCGTGGAATGGACTTCGTGTGGTGTGAGAAAAATCTCCGTCGAGCCGCACCAGATCACCACCACTCGCGCCGCCTTCGTTTGCTTGCCGAAGCGGGCGATATCGTCTTTGATCTCCAGCGCCAAATCGTATTTATTTTTTGCTTTTTTTACGTGCGGTCCGTCCAGTCGCTTGACGTAATCGCGATCAAAGGCAGCCTTCATTGGCTTGATGCCGTTCAGGAATTTTTTCGCCTGTACCAGATCCTCCGGCGATAGCACGGCCGCATTCGCGGCCGCGTCGTAGGCCGAATCCGGGAAGAGATCCCAGCCGCCGAACACCAGATCCTCCAGCGATGCAAGCGGGATGAAATCCTTTATCAACGGCGACCGATGCTCGGTGCGCTTGCCCAGACGGATCGCCCCCAATTGCGTCAACGACCCAACCGGTTGCGCGCCTTTATTTCGGACCAGATCGACGCCAGCCATGAATGTGGTCGCCACCGCGCCCATGCCGCAAGTGAGCACGGCAAGCTTTCCTTCTGGTGGTCCGATGGTCGTGGGCCGGCGCATGAACTCGTTTTCCTCCTGTATTCGCGCTCAATGCAGCGCTGAAATGACCGCGGAGCTTCACGGGGCAAACACGGCCGCGTCGCCCCCTCTGCGGAGCCCGCACGAGCAAAGTTCAATATCATGCGAAAACCGCGCACGAATTGCAATGATGACGCACGAATTTATCTGCGAGCGCTGCTGGAACTGCATTTCAGGGCCCAGGGGATCGAGCACATCACGTTGTGTATCCCGCCGAACCCGTAGTGCATCTCAACGCTTGTCTCCTTGCGACAACTCTTTTTGAGCATTCCATGACACAGAACGGAGCAGGGAAATGGTGACTCGTGCAAGATCAACTGCAACTGAAGTCCCGCCCCTGACCAGGCGCAGGGCGTGGAAACTCCTGCAGACTCATTATCGAAAGATCCGCAAAATCCATCTGCGCGAACTCTTCGCACGGGACTCAAAACGGGGCGACCGCATGACCCACGACGCCGCCGGCATCTTCCTCGACTATTCGAAGAACCGCGTCACTGATGAAACGATCGAGCTTCTCGTCCAGTTGGCCGATGAATCAGCCCTGCGATCGCAAATCGACGCGATGTTTCGCGGGGACAAAATAAATTTTACGGAAAATCGCGCGGTCCTGCACGTTGCTCTGCGGACGCCCAAAGGGACCACGATCACCGTGGACGGAGAAGACGTTGTTCCTCAAGTCCACGCCGTGCTCGACAAAATGGCGGATTTTTCAAATCGCGTGCGCAGCGGCGACTGGAAAGGGTGTACCGGCAAACGAATACGGAACGTGATCAACATCGGGATTGGAGGTTCCGATCTTGGGCCGGTCATGGCTTATGAGGCGTTGAAACATTATAGCGATCGCGCAATGACCTTCCGTTTTGTCTCCAACGTCGATGGCACCGATTTTGCCGAAGCTGTGCATGACCTCGACCCGAGCGAAACACTCTTCATCGTTTCATCAAAGACATTCACCACACTTGAAACCATGACCAACGCCCATACGGCTCGCGCCTGGTCGCTTGCCGGCTTGGGCGGTGACGAAAAATCGGTCGCCCGGCATTTCGTTGCCGTTTCCACCAATGCTGCGGAAGTGGCGAAGTTCGGCATCGATACTGCCAATATGTTTGGGTTCTGGGATTGGGTAGGCGGCCGCTATTCCATGGATTCGGCTATCGGCATTTCGACCATGATTGCTGTGGGTCCGGAGAATTTCCGCGCGATGCTGGCCGGCTTTCACGACATGGACGAACATTTCCGGACGGCGCCATTCGCGCAAAATCTGCCCGTTCTTATGGGATTGCTGAGCATCTGGTACAACGATTTTTTCGGCGCGGAAACAGTGGCGGTGCTCCCCTACGAACAATACTTGAAGCGTTTTCCCGCATATCTTCAGCAGTTGACGATGGAAAGCAACGGAAAACACGTTACCCGCGCCGGAACGACGGTGGCTTATGCCACCGGCCCAATTTATTGGGGAGAGCCGGGAACCAACGGGCAGCACTCCTTCTATCAGTTGATCCATCAGGGAACTCGCCCGATTCCCTGCGACTTTATTGCTTTTGTGGAGCCGCTGAATCCTGTCGGCCGGCATCATGACCTGCTGCTGGCAAACGTCTTCGCACAGACGGAAGCCTTGGCGTTTGGCAAGACAGCGGTGCAGGTCAAAGCGGAAGGCACACCCGACTGGCTCGTTCCTCATCGCGTCTTCGAAGGTAATCGTCCTTCGAACACGATTCTTGCGAAGCGGCTCACGCCGGAGTCGCTCGGCAAACTCGTGGCCCTTTATGAGCACGCGGTGTTTACGCAAGGCGCGATCTGGCAAATTAATTCATTCGATCAGTGGGGAGTTGAACTGGGCAAAGTTTTGGCGCAAAAGATCATTCCGGAGTTGGAGAGCAAGACGGAACCTTCTCTCGCGCACGATACCTCTACCAATAATCTTATTCATCGGTATCGAAAGCTCAAAACTGTTGCGACCCACTAAGCCCTGGCGCTCGCGATAGAATCAATTGGGCGAGGCTGCGGAGCCGCAATCGCCACTATCATGAGGCTCGGCAAGAAAGAGGATTTATGAATCGCCTAAGTTCCCGTGCTTTCGCGCCTGGCGGCCCGGGCATTGAACCGCGCTGGACGCGTGGCGCGAAAGTCGCAGCCGGGACGGCTTATTCGACGTCCAGCCGTGTTTGGTACACCCTCGATGCCGGCTGCGTCACGGAAGTCTACTACCCCAGGATTGACTCGCCTCAAATCCGCGATTTGCAATTTCTCGTTACCGATGGAGAAAACTTCTTCCACGATGAACGCAGACATTTTGATACAGAGATCGACTGCCTTTCAGAAGCGGCGCTCGGATTTGAGGTCATGAAACGCGAGAAGCACGGCCGCTACAAAATTTACAAAACCGTTCTCGCAGACCCGCACCAGAATTGTCTGCTCATTCGGGCCCGGATTGACGCGCCGGCGGAGTTGTTATCCAAGCTGCGCGTGTACGTTTTATGCGCTCCCCATCTCGAAATTGGCGGTTGGCACAATAACGGCCAGGTCTTGCATCTGAGCGACCGCGATCTTCTGGTCGCGTATAAAGGGAAGACTTGGCTCGTCATTGGCGCGACGGTTCCGTTTACCGAATGTTCCTGCGGCTACGTGGGCGTCAACGACGGTTGGACCGATCTGGCGCACGATTACAAACTTGGCTGGCAATACGACGCAGCGCTCGACGGCAATATCGCCCTCACCGGCGGCCTGGACCTCTCCCGCGGGACTGATTTCACGGTCGGCCTCGCATTTGGCACCTCTCGCCACCATGCGCTGAGCACGCTCGCGCAATCGCTGAGTATCCCTTTTGACGAAGTCCGCGAAGACTTCATCCGTCAGTGGGAGCGCACTTCCAAGCGATTTGCCCTCGCCGGACGTTCCAATCATTCGAAGCTCTTCGAGCGCAGCATCAATCTTCTTTTGGCGAATGAAGACAAGTCCTATCCCGGAGCCATCATCGCCTCACCGAGCATTCCCTGGGGCGACGAAAAGAGTGATTGGGAACTCGGCGGATATCATCTGGTGTGGACGCGTGATCTGGTGAAATCCGTGACCGCGTTGCTGGCGGTAGGTGACCTCGCGACGCCGCTGCGGTCCCTGATCTATCTCGCCGTGTCGCAGCGCAAAGACGGCGGGTTCTACCAGAATTTCTGGATCGACGGCCGGCCGTATTGGCACGGCGTTCAGTTGGACGAAGTGGCCTTTCCCATCCTGCTCGCATGGCGGCTCTGGAAGCGCGGAGGATTAGGAACTTTTGACCCCCATGACATGATTCGCCGCGCCTGCGCGTTTCTCATCCGCGAGGGTCCGGTCACCGCCCAGGAACGCTGGGAAGAAGCCAGCGGCTATTCGCCCTCAACGCTCGCCGTACACATCGCGGCACTGATCTGCGCATCCGATTTTTTTGCCGACCGCGGTGATGAGTCTACGGCCGACTTCATCCGCGACTATGCCGATTTTCTAGAATCGCATATTGAGCGCTGGACAGTTACCACAAACGGAACTCTGGTGCCCGGGATCACCCGGCACTACATTCGCATCAATCCGCCGTCGTCAGCGGACTGTTCGGATGAAGATCCGAATTGCGGAAAAGTCGTGCTGTCGAATCAGCCCCCTGGCGCGCAATATGAATTCGCCGCCAAGGAGATCGTCGACGGTGGATTTCTCGAACTCGTTCGTGTTGGAATTCGCAGCGCCGATGACCCGATTATCCTTGACTCGCTCCGCGTCATCGACGCCGTGCTGAAGGTTGAGACTCCCTTCGGGCCCTGTTGGCGGCGTTATAACCACGATGGTTATGGCCAGCGGGATGACGGCGGCTCTTTTACCGGCTGGGGCACTGGGCGCCCCTGGCCATTGTTGACCGGCGAACGTGGGCATTATGAGATTGCCGCCGGCCGTGATCCTAATCCGTATCTGCGCGCACTCGAAAATTTCGCCGAAGGCATAGGTCTGATTCCGGAGCAGATCTGGGACGCGCCGGACATGCCCTCGCATCATCTCCATTTCGGCGGACCGACCGATTCGGCGGTGCCGCTGCTATGGGCGCATTCTGAATACATAAAGCTGTGTCGATCCGCTCAGGATGGTAAGGTCTGCGACCGTATCGATCCCGCATATGACCGCTATGTGCAAGGGAAGGGAACACGCAAAGAGATCGAGATTTGGAAATTTAATCGGCAGGTGCGAACCGTGGCCGCCGGCACGCTGCTGCGCATACAAGCGACTTTGCCATTTCTGCTGCACTGGACGAATGACGAATGGCAGCATCCGATCGATAGCAGATCCCGCGCGACTAGCCTCGGAGTTGAATTCGTGGATATTCCGATCGGCGACGAGGCAACCCAACCCATACGGTTTACCTTTCTTTGGCTCGAGGAAAATCGCTGGGAAGGCAAGGACTATGCCATCGAAGTCCACGCTGCCCGGCCCGAGACCGAATCCCGTGGGAACACACCCGAAGCAGGTAAAGCACAAAAGGAAATCGTGCGGGCGTAGACTCTGACGAGCAGCCGCGCGCCACATCCGCCCTAGGCACAAACCTCGGCGCCTCACTGTAAACGATGCTAAACTGCTTGCAATCAGCGTGTGGTGAGCGTAGCTCAGCCGGTAGAGCATCGGTCTGTGGAACCGAGGGTCGCGGGTTCAAATCCCGTCGCTCACCCCAAACCACTCAACAGTCGGAGCCGCTGTTGCACAAGCCGGTTGCATACCGGTTGCACAATGGTTGCACATGGCAGAAAAGCAGAAAAAGAGATCCCGATCTTGGTAGTTCCTGCGCGGTGAGCGACAGGACAGGACTCCAACAGCCGCTTTTTAGGGATGCGAAGGGGCCTTGGCTTTAAGCAGAGAGAAAACAGATCAGTTGAGGCATTTTCGTCTTTCGAGGTCCATTTCTCGCAGGATGCGAACCCCAAGAGCTGCGATGCTCCAGCACCGGGCGGCTTCGTCGTACGAATCTTTCGCCTCCCCCCAATGCAGGATCTTATTGCGGGGCCAGAACAGGTTTTGTTGGAAGCCTTCAGCCAACGAGCCAACCTGCAGACTGGGGAACTTCGGCAGCATCTCGCGTAGTCCCATGTGGGCAGAGACAAAGTCATCCATCGTTTGATTCACGAGAAGCTGTGACACGGCATCGATTTTTCTATCTATCGTCCCCATCCTGCGCAATTCCTCTTCACATTGCTCGCGGGTCAGCGGCAGGTTGGCACGGTCGGCATCGAGGCTCTTCCACTTGTCGAATAACCTGGAAACTTCAGATTCGAGCCCCATGGCCGCCATAACAATGGCCATCGAAAAATCCTGCTCGACCGTAAGTTCATATCGACTTCGTTCCAGGAGTCGAACACCGATCGTCACGTCAAGTCCGAACAAACTTGTATGGACAAAACCACACTTCGGGCATTTCCAGTCAAACGAGCTTTCGTCAAGGCGAATCTTGATCGAGGATGCTTCAGAGCAGTTTTCGCATTTCAACTCTAGGGGAAATTTGAGCGCGAGCTTCTCAAGACTATTCATTCGGCAGGGATTCTACACGAAGAGCTTTCTTTAAGAGAGAGTCGGTCCCGACAATCGAAGCTTATTGTAAACGCCAATTCAGTAAATGGCGTTAACCACGGGGCACGATGGCGCCAACACCGGGTCCGGCGACCACATGTCCCACTACCGTCCGAGCAGCCGATCCGTCAAATAATGCAAGAGCACCAAGACTACGTTCCACAGAGCAGTGGCTGCAACGATCCACAGCACCGCCACACCCACATTTAATCCGCCTTTGCTGACGCCCTGCGCGTCCTTCCTCTGTCCCTCAACCTTGGGTCGGTCTTGCAGTATCGAGGTGTCGGTCGCCATCGGCCCTCTGCTCGAAGAGCAGTCTCTTTGCAACCGACCGACGATTCAGTGATTCACGCACAGCTTCGTTGTGTTCACGATCACATGTCGAGGTGATTCTGCTCACAGACTTTCCGTCGGGATCAGGACAAGGTTTTCTGCGTTTTATAGTCCGTGACTGAGTGCCTCGAATTTTCAGGCTTTCGTTCGGCGGAGGGAAATGCATATGAGACTGGAATCCAAGCAAATGCTGTTCCTTGTCACCGGAGCGCTGCTTGCTACCGTGGCTGGCAGTGTGTATGCCAGTGGCCAATCCGGCCTGAAGCGAGTTTCTGAGCTGAGTGCGGGCGAGAAACCTCTAATGTCCGAACAGGTTTTCAAGAACGTGCAACTGCTCAAAGGGATTTCCGTCAAGGAATTCATGGAAACCATGGGTTTCTTTGCTGCAGCCACGAACAAAACCTGCACGACGTGCCATGGTGATGCCAGCGGCGGCAGTTGGGAAAGATATGCGGATGATCCGCCGCAAAAGCAGACAGCTCGAAAGATGATGCTGATGGTCGACGCCATCAACAAGAGCTATTTCGGAGGCAAGCGCGAGATCACCTGCTACTCCTGTCATCGCAACGCCGAGCGTCCGAGGGTTACGCCAATCTTGGCCGAACAGTATGGCACCCCACCAGCCGAGGAACCCGACGAAATTCCCCAACAAGCACCTGGAGCTCCTACTCCGGATGAGGTTTTCGATCGCTACATACAAGCGCTCGGCGGAGCCGAGAAATTGGCAACGTTTACCAGCTTTGTTGCAACGGGAACGTACCAAGGATATGACGAGCCGGAAAGCCCCGTCGAAATCTACTCCAAGGCTCCCGGTCAATTTTCTCAATTCGTACACGGCGCTACGGGCGTCGACAGCTGGGTTGACGATGGCCGTTCGGTCTGGATCGCCCAATCGGAAATAGAAACTCCTGTCCCGCTGCTCGCATTGACCGGAGGCGATTTGGATGGCGCCCATTTGGAATCTGAACTCTATTTCCCATCCCAGATCAAGCGCTTGCTTACCAATCTGCGTGTCGGCTTCCCAGTCGTGGGCGAGACCAGCATCCTCGCAGACAGCGTTGGGGTAGGCGTTGATGATCGCGAACTGACAGTGCTGCAGGGAACAACACCCGCTGGTACCAGCGTAAAATTATACTTCGACCCGAAATTGGCACTTCTGGTGCGGATGGTGCGGTTTACAAAACTTCCTGTTGGCTTGATTCCTACGGAGATCGACTATTCCGATTATCGAGACGTTTCGGGAATTAAGGTTCCATTTCGTGTGACCAAGACCTGGGTGGATGGCCGTTCTACGACTGCACTCAGTTCCATACAGTTGAATGCGCCTATTGACGGCGCGAAATTTGCGAAACCAGTGCCTCCAATGCTGCCCAAAGTGGCTGCAGCACGGTGACCTATTTTTAATGTAAGTGTCCTGCGGGCGCTGGGCTTGAGCACACTTGTCGTTAGGCACGTGCAGAAGATAAGCCTTGGCGCAAGAAGCTGATCGCTATGTGTCCGGCATCACTGTGAAAGATCGCGCCAGGTTGTTTCATAAAAAGCGAAGTTTGCGGCGGCCTTGCAATTAAGAACTGAAGCCGGGAAAGGAAAATGAGATGAAACAGCATTTTGCAGGAAATAAAAGCCTGCGCATCGCGTTGTCCCTGACGATTGCTTCGGGATTCGCCTTGGCATCGTATGCGCAAATTCCGAGTGGACGGGGAAGAGGACCAATTTACAACTCCGCCACCGAGATTACGGTTAAGGGTACTGTCGAAGCTGTAAACCAGGTCACTGCCAAAAACGGTTGGGGTGGAACGCATCTCCAGCTCAAGACCGAATCGGAAACTCTGGACGTGCATGTAGGACCGTCCTGGTTCCTTTCACAGAACAAAATGTCTTTTGCTAAGGGCGACCAGGTCGAGGTCACCGGTTCAAAGGTGAAGTTCGCAAACGGAGATGCGCTTGTGGCGCGCGACATCACAAGAGGAGATCAGAAACTGAAGCTGCGGAACGACAAAGGCTTTCCTGTTTGGTCTCGCAGGGGCGCGAGATGAGGGGAGACACTCGCGATTACTTTTCTCGACGGGAAAGATTGTCCCCTCGGCACACCAGGCGACACACTCGCCCGCAAACGGATCGACGCGAACATTATCGACAGGATCAGCAGGGGCGGCGGCCGCCGCCATGGAATTGGTCAGCGACGCCAACCAGATCCGGCGGAGTTTTACCGCCGATTCTGGCGGCCATGCCACAGCGCAAGATCTGCCGTTCGGGCTGTATCGATTGACAACTACCCACGCTGCTTTCGCGCCGAATGTGCAAACGGTCGAGATTCGTTCCGAGGTCCCATCGCTCATAAAGGTCACTCTGGGCCTCGCCTCGGTGCAAACACAGGTCCAAGTCAACGCGGGAGAAACGCTGATCGATCCCAATCGGACGGCCACGGTTGCCGCGATCGGCTCGCAGATGATTCGGGAAGAACTGCCGTCGCAACCCGGACGCGGCTTACTCAACCTGGTCGATTCGCTTCCAGGCTGGTTGTTTGAAGTCAATGGCGTCCTTCACCCACGCGAATCGGAATATCAAGTGCAAGTCGTTGTGGATGGACTCCTGCTTACCGAAAACCGTTCCCCCGCGTTCGCGGCGCCGTTCCAGGCCGAAGAGTCGGATCTGGTGCAGATGCGCACAGCAGGTTATCCCGCAAAATATGGACGCAAGCTCGGGGGAGTGGTGGAAATTCGCCACTCCGAAACATGCGCCACGCGGTTTGCACGGGCAACTCGTAGCCGGCGGAGGCAGCTTCGCGAGCGGGGACGGAGATATCGATCTCACTTATAACAGTGGCCGAAACTCCGTCTCCGCAAACGTGGACGGCTTCGAGGCGGACCGTTATCTCGATCCTCCCGTCTTGGGCAATTACACCAACAGCGGCTCTTCCGCCAATATATCTGCTTCGTATGAGCGCGAGGTCTCTGATCGCAGCCGCATACGCATCACTCTTGCTCATGACACAGCGGACTTCCTCGTGCCGAACATTCGCGCGGCTCTGCCGCTGACCGGCAAGCTGCTGCAACAGTTCGATGGCGTATTGCAGACCTTCGTGAACCGGGCTCCAGAGGGCATCGGCTCCGACCTTCCAGTCATTTCTGCCGTGATGACCGGCGAGATCGGAGCGCACATAGCCTTTGCCGAAGCCGCGTTGCTGGGCGACGCAGGATCAGATTCGCCTCCGAAGCTGGAACACCGGATGCTCCGTTGTTATGGGCGTATGATTTTCGCTCAGGCGGAGACGCGAGGAGCGAAAGCATCTGCAGCCTTCGACATCGCCAACCGGCCTGAAGGAGAGATCATGCCCAATCCTTTTTGCCACGTGGAACTGCATTCCAACGACCTCGAAAAATCCAAAGAGTTTTATACCAAACTGTTCGATTGGAAGCTGGAGGACATGCCCGACGGTAATCACAGCTACACGATCATTCGTGTGGGCGAAGGCACCGGTGGGGGAATGATGAAAGCTCCGATGCCCGGTACGCCTTCGGCTTGGCTGGCCTACGTCTGTGTGGATGACATTGTGGCATCAACGGCCAAAGCCAAATCGCTCGGCGCCCGTATGCTGCTGGACGTCACCGAAGCCGCTGGCTACGGCCGTTTCAGCGTCTTCACCGACCCACAGGGCGCCCACTTCGCGATGTTCCAGGCGACTCCGCGGAAGTAGTTACGCTGCAGGGAACTGCGATCGAGCCGATCCTGGGCAATACACCGCCAATCGCTACTGCACTTGGGTCGTCATCGGCTTGCTTTTGTCCACGATAAGGATGGCTAAGCCTCGGACGGTTGCCTTGCCGGGATTGATGGCCTGGTGGACTTCGCCTTCGGGGATGGAGAAGGTCTCGCCGGTTTGATAAGTTGCGGTCGGTTTGCCGCGTTGCTCCATCGTCCACGGACCCTGCAGCACGTATTCGACCAGCGTGCCGGGATGTGTGTGCCATCCTTCAGTTCCGCCGGGTTGCATGGTGGTTTCGATCATCACCGCTTCCCATCCGGGCATAGAGAGATCCTGCCGCCTCAGGATCTTGCGCTCAACGCCATGAGGCTGCTGCTGGGCTGTGGCCGGCGCGGGCGCCCACGTGAGAGTAATAACAACGGCGGCCGTAGCGGCGAGCGCCGCAGCTACGACTGCGGAACGTATATGTCTTTGCACGGTGTCCTCCTTTCGACATCCGAGCCTCGATGCGCTGCGTGGGCTACGGAGCACAACTGTCGAATATGTTTCCCGCCGTGGCTCGCCAGATTACCACTTGACGAAGCTTTCAGCGCACTCAGGCTCGTTTCTTGTCCATAGCGTGCCGGCACGAAAGGGTTATACTGCGCCCAGCCGCCTCACATCGTACATTGGAGGAAAAGACTATGGCTCGGATGAACCGGTCCCTGAGCTTGTTAGCGCTTTTGCTCGTGGCCGTCTCAGTCCCGTCGAGCGCCCAATCCAAACTCAATGCTTCGTTGAAATTGAATGAGACGCGAGGTCCCATTCGGTCCGCTGACGTGTCCCCGGTCGCCGGCAAAGAAGCGGTCAGCGAAATTCTTGGCGGCCCAGCGAATGGCTCGGACAACGCATACGTAATTTATACTCGCATGCCGCCGGGTGCACACGGGCCGGCGCTCTTCACCTTTCCAGTCGAAGATTATTATCTGGTGCTGTCGGGCAAGATGAACGTTCAAATCGGAACTGATAAGTTCGTCGTTGGCCCCATGGGCGGAGTCATCCTCCCGCCAAATACGCCACACCACGTGTGGAATGCGGATGCTGAACCGGAAAGCCATCTCGAGGTAATTACGTCCGCAAATCCTGGCAAAGAGATTTCCAGGGATCTGCTGACCATGGTCAAGCCGGCTAAACCGATCAAAGTCGAAAACGCCGCTTCCTACATTCGACAGGTCACGTTGCCGCCAGCGGCGGATCTGAAGCCGGGCTTGAACCGACAGGTATTCACAAACCGCGCACGAGGAAGTGCCGCTACCGTGGCGGTGGACAGCACGGTTCCTGGTTCCGGCGGCCCGAAGCCACACGTCCATCCGTTCGAACAGGTTTATTTCGTTCTGGAAGGCGAAACGACGGTGATATATGGTGTGGATAATTTCAAGGCCGGGAAAAACGACATGGTCATTCTTCCCGAAGGAGTGGTACACACGAATACGAACATGACTTCGGGCCCGGAGCGCCACATTACACTGCTCTTGCCCGAGCCGGCGAGGCAGCCGTTTGACGTGGAATTCGAAATGAAGCGACCCGTCAGCGCGAACCCTGGCTCTGAACCGGAGGCTGCTTCCTCTCGCTAGGCATCTGGAAAAAATTTATCTTGTCAAAAGATGGCAATTAGCACGACGTACATTCGGAGCACTAGGCGAGTCGTGACGCCAGCTAGGAACGCGTACGATACATGTGGAGGCGTGACGTGAACCTCAGATTATCACTGTTTATCGCGCTGAACTTGCTGGGTTCCGCTCCCTTGTTCGCGCATCACGGCGGCGCGGCGTACGACAACCAAAAGATAGTCACCCTCAAGGGCACGATCACCAATTTCGAATGGACGAGCCTGCACTCGCAGATCCACCTGGATGTGACCGACGACAAGGGTAACGCCGTCCACTGGAACTTTGAATGCCAGCCTCCAAGCATTCTCGTTCATGCCGGCTGGACGAAGAACTCGCTCAAGCCGGGCGACCAGGTGACAATTATGGCCCGTCCTACTCGCAACGGCGCGCCTATTGGGATTGTTTCAAAGGTTATTCTGGCGAATGGCCAGGAGTTGACGCCGACTGAGAAGTGAGCGTGGTCTAACTTATTGGAGCCTCCAAGAGTTTGCTGTTGCGATCGAAACGGAGCTTCGCTTGAAAATCCGGCTGAGAACTTGGGCAATCATCTTGAGCGCACAGTGCGCGTTCTCCGGCGCCCTTCTCGCGCAGAGCGGAAAGGGAGCCAGCGTTGCGACCAGCGCCGCCGCTGTGCCAGACCTTTCCGGAGTGTGGCTGAGAGATCCCGGCAAAGTCAGCGCGTTTGAGTTCCCTCGCAATCCTGCTCCCATGACTGCGTGGGGCGCGACAAAATTCAGAACTGCGAGAAACACGCACGGTCCGAATCCAGTACTCGACATGGCTTCGAACACCGACCCATTCTTAAAAGCCTGTGAGCCGCTCGGAGTGCCGCGCGTGCTGCTCGCGAATCATCCATTTAAGATCATCCCTGCAAACGGCGAAATGATCATGCTCTACGAGCGCAGTCACGATTTCCGCGAGATCTACATGGATGGGCGGGAACATCCGAAAGACATCGAGCCTTCCTGGTGGGGACATTCCATTGGGAAATGGGAGAGCGACACGCTGGTCGTCGACACTGTGGGGCTCGATGACCGGACGTGGCTCGATTACCAGGGGCTGCCGCACAGCGATCAACTACATGTCATCGAGCGCTATCGACGGGCTGACCACGAGACCCTGCAAGTCGAAATCGTAATCGACGATCCCAAGACATATACGAAGTCCTGGAGCGTGAGCTATACCTATAAGTTGAAGCCGTGGGATATAGGTGAAGAAATTTGCACGCTCTCGAGCGAAAAGAATTTCGATCAGGGAATTGTGAATCCGGCGAGCGACCCCGGACTCAAATAAATCTCCGCGGCGGCACGCAAAGGCTATTTGAGTATCGTACAGCATCCTTGTGAGAGCAGGACACACGCATCGCTCAGGCGCTAATAGAACGCATTGTTCCCGAGAGCCTATCGTATCCTGGAGAAGTTCATCGGACCCGGACAGGCGCGCCTTCTGGAGAGGCACGCAGGCCGGTGATTTCGCCAATATGAATGCGATAAAAGACCGGTAACGGTGATTCGGCACGACCGCGCGACACAGACGCCGCATACGCAGTCATCCACCACGAAGTGCGCTTCACTAGCAACGATTGTGCCTTGTTCCGTTCCTCGGAAGATACAGAGAGTTCTTCATATTGCCCAAGAACGATAATGCTCGTCCAATTGTCCTCAGTAACCAGTTCGTCCACCTGCACACATATCAAGGGGTTCTCGCGCATCCAGTCCACCTTCCGGCCGGCAGTCGTGAAGCCGTAAAGATGATCAGACTCGTACACAAAGTAGATAGGCACGATGTAGGGCTGACTGCCGCGTGCGCACGCCAGCCTCCCAACTTCGTGGTGCGCTAGAAAGTCGCGACACTCTTCACTTTTCATTTTGCTGATGAGCATGAAAGCGTCTCCAGTCTAGGCTATGGCGACGATTAAGGTTTTCCTGAATCGGTTCCCTTATACGCTCGACGCCATCCCGGTGTACCGGCCAACTTTATGCGTAAGCGAGAACGCTCTTCGATATGCCTTTCGAGAGTTCCGTTTCTTACGTGTTCAGAATCTTCCAGTGCTGTGGAAAAACGCCGGCTTTCAATGATCCTACAGCTTTTACCCGGTTGCACCCGCGACTGTTTTGTTTCCAACTGACATCTTCTTCCAGCCCGGCGTGTTTCGCTTCGCCGAGTTTTGAATCACAGCTCAATGCTTGCTCGAAAAACAAAGGAGACATCATGAGCACGATCACAGTGAAAGATGGCACGACAATCTATTACAAGGATTGGGGAAAGGGACAACCCGTAGTTTTCAGCCATGGGTGGCCGCTCAGCGCGGACGCCTGGGAAGACCAGATGATTTTTCTGGCGAACCGCGGATACCGCTGCATCGCCCACGACCGGCGTGGGCATGGCCGCTCCAGTCAACCTTCGAACGGCAACGATATGGATACCTACGCAGACGATCTGGCATCCCTCGTCGAAGCGCTGGACCTTAGCGAAGCCATTCACGTCGGCCATTCTACCGGTGGCGGCGAAGTCGCTCGATACATCGGCCGCCACGGGACAAAGCGCGTCGCCAAAGCTGTGCTAATCAATGCGGTTCCCCCGCTATTAGTCACCGGCAAGCCCGGTGGTCTGCCCATTCAAGAGCTTGACCAACTCCGGGCTGCGATCCTTGCCGACCGAGCTCAGCTGTGGAGAGATTTTAGTGCACCGTTCTATGGCGCCAATCGATCTGGTGCAAAGGTTTCCCAAGGTCTCCGCGACTCATTTTGGCTGCAAGCGATGCTCGGGGGGCACAAAGGCATCTACGAGTGTGTCAAAGCCTTTTCCGAGACTGATTTCACCGAGGATCTAAAGCGGTTCGACGTACCAACGCTTATCCTCCACGGCGATGACGATCAGATCGTACCCATCGGCATAACGAGCCTGATCTCGGCCAAGATTATTAAAGGAGCGACACTGAAAATCATTCCAGGGGCGCCTCACGGCATGTGTTCGACTCTCAAGGATCAAATCAATAGTGAACTGCTCGCTTTCTTCAAGGGCGCGGCAGCAGCAGCCGCGCGATAAGTTCGCAACTGGAATGGCGCCGCATCGAACAGGAATTCAAAATACGACCGGCGGCTCGATAGCCTCGATCGTACGAAAGAAAGGAAATATATGAAGATCGTTGTGATTGGCGGAACCGGCCTCATCGGCTCAAGAGTTGTACAAAATCTTGGCAGGCAAGGCCATCAAGCGGTGGCGGCATCACCCGATTTGGGCGTCAATAGCCTCACGGGTGAGGGATTGGCTGAAGTGCTGAAAGGCGCTTCCGTGGTCGTTGACGTATCGAACTCTCCATCATGGGAGGACGCAGCAGTGCTGAATTTTTTCGAAACGTCCACTCGGAATCTACTCGCCTTTGAAGCGGCCGCAAGAACAGGGCATCACGTTGCGCTATCGGTGGTGGCAAGCGACCGCTTATCGGGAAGCGGTTACTTCCGCGCCAAAATCGCTCAGGAGAAGCTGATCCGGGAATCTTCAATCCCATACTCCATCGTGCACGCTACGCAGTTCTTCGAGTTCCTCAAGGGACTCGCCGACATTTCCATGAAGGGCGACAAAGTGCATTTACCGCCGGTGCTTTTTCGGCCCATGGCTGCCGACGATGTCGCCAGCGGAGTAGCCAGCATTGCCGTCGGCTCGCCGGCAAATGGCATCGTCGAGATAGCGGGACCGGAAGAGTTTCGCGTCGATGAACTCGTCCGGCGGCGCCTCGCCGCCCTCAAAGATCCCCGCATGGTTATCGCTGACCCACACGCGCGATACGATGGTGCGGAGGTCGGTGAACGAACGCTGCTCCCCGGCAAAGACGCCCGGCTTGGCGAAACCCGTTTCGAAACTTGGCTCAAGCAGTCCGGCGCAGCGGCGGGTGCAGCGAAAGCAGCAGGCGGCCATGGCAGATAAGGGAGGATCATCGCAAGAGCCTTGTGTATCCCGATCTCTTGGAAGAATTGTGGAGATGGAATGCTAAATCTCCAATCCGGTGATCGAATTGAACTGTTCTATGAAGATGCCCCCGCGGCGACGATTATTGCAACAGTGCGCCGTTTGTTGACTGATCGCGAGGAAGGAATGGGTCTCGAGGTCGAAGAATATGCAGTGTCCTGGATCGAGATCACCGTGCATGAGCCGAGCGGCATGGACGCTAAACAGGTTGTATTGCTTGGCACGGACTTCCACTATCGCCTAAACGGACGCCGGGTAACTCTTCGTAAGAAACAAGAGTAACGCAGTCGCCTGGAGTGCCCGACGCGAACGCGCAGCGCTCCGCGAAACCACCATGTCAGGATTTACGCGCTGTGGTCATTCTCCACAGAGGCGCTAGAATCGCAATCGGGGGGCCTCTGTGTCTGCATCTCGAGTCGTGATCGTCGGCGGTGGATTCGGCGGGCTCTTTGCAACCCGTGCGCTCGCTGGCGCCGCGGTGAACGTTGTTCTCATCGATAAGCGGAACTACCACCTGTTTCGCCCCATGCTGTATCAGGTCGCTACCGGCCTCTTGTCTGCGGACCAAATTGCCGCGCCTTTGCGTTCGATTGTGAGCCGCCAGCGCAATGTAGAGGTTTTGCAGGATGAAGTCACGGCGATTGATGCGTCGCGCAAGTTGCTTCAACTGAAAGAACATCAGCTTCCTTACGATTTCCTCATCCTTGCTACCGGGATTCAATACAACTACTTCGGACATGATGATTGGCGGCACATCGCGCCAGGCCTCGAATCACTGGACGATGCCGACCTGATTCGCGGGAAAGTGCTAACGGCGTTCGAACGAGCCGAGGAGACAGCCGCCCTTGACAAGCGCGATCGTCGAGAAATTCAGCAGCTGCTTACTTTCGTACTCGTCGGTGCGGGAACCGTGGGCGTGGAAATGGCCGGCACCCTGGCCGAGATGTCGCGCATGGCTTTGGCGCATGACTTCCGCAATATCGATCCACGTTCGGCGCGCATTCTCTTGTACGAGGCGGCGCCGCGCATCCTCCCTACATTTCCGGAAGCCTTGTCGGCCAAAGCGCAACGCCATCTCGAGAGCCTGGGCGTGGAGGTGCACACAAACACCCGAGTTACCAGCGTGGATGAGGCGGGAATCATCGCCAACGGAGAGCGTGTTCGGGCGAGCACGGTTTTGTGGGGCGCTGGAGTGTTGGCCTCGCCCGCAGGGCGCTGGTTGGGCGCTGCAATGGACCGCTCCGGCAAGATTATTGTCAACGCCGACCTGTCAGTGCCTGGCTACCCTGAGATTTTCGCCATCGGCGACACGGCACATGTCGTGGCGGAATCCCGCAATCTTTTCGGGATGAAGTCGAAACAGCCAATGACCATGCCCGGTGTCGCGCAACCAGCAATCCAGGAGGGCCAGTATGTGGCGCGGTTGATCCGCCGGCGCATCGCTGGCAAACGAGAGCCGGCGCCTTTCTGGTATTGGGATAAAGGCGACCTCGCAATCGTAGGTCGAACTTACGCCCTGGCCGACCTTCGATTCATTCAGTTCGCTGGATTCTTGGGATGGATACTTTGGGCCGCCGTGCACATCTATTTTCTGATTGGCTTCGCAAACAGGCTTTTTGTGATGCTGCAATGGGGAATCACGTTTTTGACGAAGCGGCGGCAGGTCCGTGTCTTTCCCGGACAAGAGAGATCGCGCGCGGCGAAGGCGTCATAAATCGGCAGAAATCCCAACTCTTCGGAGGTCGTTTTGTGTGAGTTGTGGGGCCGATGCCAACGATATGCCTGGTCGTTACCCGGTGCGGCGGCTTGACTCTCGATTAGCGGCTCCACTGCGGCATGTTAATCGGAACAAACTTTTGAATCCGTTTGCCCGTTAGAACTTCGCCGGTATAAATGTTCCCGTGGGAGTCCGCCCCGATGGCGTCGATGTAATAGAGCATTCCGGCCATACGCCCTTCTTCTCCGAACGAACCGACCGTTGCGCCATCCTCACGATTGACGATCCAAACCTTGTTGTTCGCCATATCGGCGATGTAGAGGAAGCTCTGCTCCGGAGCAGGCGAAAACGCGATATTCAGGACAGTTCCGCAACTGGCAAACTTCGGGCTGCCAATTCCACATTCCGGACCGCGGGCTGGCGTCGAAGGATGAACGAAAAATTGCGAAACGAACTTACCCTGTTTCGTGAATACCTGAACTCTGTCGCTGCCGCGTTCACACACGTAAACCAACCCGTCCTGTGAAATGTGGATGCAATGGAGGCCTGCGAATCCCTTCATATCCGGCGGAGGGCCTTTGCGCCAGTCGTAGGGCGGAATCGGGTCGTTCGAGATTTCGCTCAGCGGCATTCCGTGCCCGCCCCAACCGCGCTTGAATTTGCCGGTATCCGAGTCGTAAACCAGCACGCGGTGGTTCAGATTCTCGCCCTCGGCTATGTAGATTTCGTGCGCGTCGTCGTCTATTTCAAAACCCGCCACTCCGCTGTAGAGAATGTCGGTCTGCTGATTATTGTCTTTTAAAGGCGGCGTGCCCGGCGTTTGTTCAACGTACGGCCCGCGATGGCCGAAATCCCACAGCAGCTTTCCCTCGGGCGAGAATTTCTGGATGCCGTCTCCGCGCCCCATCCCCGAAATCCATACGTTCCCTTGCTTGTCGGTCTCGATGGTCTGCTCGCGAGGCCACCCCGGCACGTACCCCGGCCCTCCCCAGCCGCGCAGCACATTTCCCTCGGTATCGAACTCCAGCACCGCCGGGCCCGCCACGCAACAATCGGCGCGCGGCGGCGTAGTGGATGCGCCGGTCTCATCCGGCATGATCTGCCGCGAACGATTCAACACCCAAATGTGATCGTCCTTATCCACAGTCAACGTCGGGATCTGTTGCATGATCCATTTGTTGGGTAACGGCTTAGGCCAGTACGGATCTACCCGATAGGCAGGCACGTCTTGCGCTCGCGCCGCGGCGCCGGCAAGCAAACCCCAAAGACAGAAGACGCCGATCGCTCCGGCAGACGTTTTTGCAAATCTCTTTCCAGTTTGCATGCAGTGCCTCGTTTCCTCTCTCCAAATGTTCCGAGGGGCAGACCCGATTCAGCCGAAGTTTACACCGACTATGATGTGCATCGCGAGTAGCGCGGCGATCGTCGAACGCAGCCCCGGTTTCAGCGGGTGCCGGCGGAAGTGAAGCGCGCCGGATGTCTGCCGCTTTTCATGCGTTCGGCGGCAGCAGGGAAGAGGCGCAGCGCGTTGTGGCCGATGGCTTCGATCTGCTCCTGTGTTAACCCGGCGTACCCGAGCAGAGCTTCGAGGTTCATCTGCATGGTGGCATCGGTCGTGCACAGCACGCCGCAATCGGAGCCGTACACAATGTGATCCGGCGTCGTCATGCCGAGCGCGGCTCCGAGCGTGGTTGGGCAGGTGGCCGCGGTATCGAGATACAGCCGGTGCAGGTGGGCGCGAAATTCCGTTGGCGTGGTCCGATTCGGGTTGGGCACCCAGCGTTCGTGCCCGAGCAGCAGAAGCCGGCCGGAGAGGGCCGGAAGCGCTCCTCCGCAATGCGCGAGCACGAAGGTCACGTTGGGGAATTTGCCAAACGTATTCGCATACAGCATGTCAATAACAGTGCGCGCGGTTTCGAACGCCACTTCCGAAACCGCCACCGGGCGTCCCATCACCGCCGGGCCATATGCATCGGGGTGCGCGAAAACAACCGCGCCGCGCCGGTCGAGTTCGGCCCAAACCCGGTCGAGCCGCGCATCGCTGAGATACACGCCGTTGTAGCAGCAGGTCACGGCAAAGCCATCGGTGTGCAGTTCCCGGTAGGCGCGATCAATCTCGGCGAGCGCGTCCACGGGCCTGTCGGTGGGGAGCGCGGTGAGCAATCCGAAGCGCGTGGGATGTTCGCGCACCAGCGACGCCGCGTAATCGTTCGAGGCGCGCAGCGCAGGCACACTTTTCGGAATATTGCTGAGCATCTGCATCGCGATGCCGCTGCGATCCATGTAGTTAAGAATGCGTTCAGGATCCCAGCAGAAGGGCTCTGAAACCACCCAACCGGCCTGCTGCATGCCCAGCATGCGCCCTTGGCGCTGCTCCGCTGTTTCCGGAGGATAAAAGTGCGCGTGAATATCGATCCAGTTGTTTACCACTATCATTGGCTCTGCACCTGGTCGCCTATCCAACGGCGTTAGCGCTGGACCCAAAAACGCAAAAGCTTATTCCCAGTTGAATCCGGCGACCCAATCATTTATATCAGGACAGGGCATCGGAGCACGAGCCGTATAGGCGCCGCGCCGAAGCGAGCAGGGTTGTGGCCTGGCACACAGCACGCGCGCCGCGAAGTTGCTGAGCATCTCCGGGCGGGCCGCAAGAATCTAGCAATCAGGCCTATTATTGGGAGAATAATCATGGGGAGCACGCCGGCCGTACGCGATAGGACGGGACAAGAACCGGAAACAAAGGTGCCCGCCGGAATTCCGCTGGGATTGGGTGTGCTATTGATGATAGCGGCTGCCGGCGGCTGGATTCTGTTATTGGTAGCTTTTCATAACATTTCGGCCCGATTGCTTCGATAGGAGCCGGCGCCAAGACACGGCGTTGCCTTCTTCGCTTCAAAGAGGCCCGCCAAACAGATTCGAAAATTTTCCTTCTGCGGCTTTTTTTCGATACATTATGCAAATGCGTACTCGCCTCATGGTCTTTTGGTCGATGTTGCTCCTGGTCGTCGGCTCCTGCCTCCTTGTTTTGGCGTATGGGCAATCGTCCGTACAATCCTCGGCATCGACTGCCGCATCGCTGCACGTCGAGAGCGTTGCATCGCCGGCCAGTGCGAATAGTTCGGAGCCGCACTTTACCCTCCAGGGCGATCGTGTGATTTTGAGCTGGGTGGAAGTGAATGGCGACCGCGCTGCGCTGAAATTCGCCGAGCGCACCGCTGCCGGCTGGACCAACGCACAGACCGCCGCTTCGGGTACAAACTTCTTTGTCAACTCGTTCGATGTGCCCTCGGTGCACGCATTGGCCGACGGTTCTCTCGCCGCGCATTGGGAAGAGCGCCTCGGCGAAGACGAAGATTCCGACGCCTCGAAGGTGATGCTGTCGTGGTCCAAAGATCAGGGGCATACATGGTCAAAGCCCGTCACCCCGCATCACGACAACACCATGACAGAGCATGGGTTCGTTTCGCTCTTTCAGGCGCCGGGCGCCGGATTAGGGCTGGTGTGGATTGATGGCCGCGCCACCAATCCTGATACCGAATCCGGAGACATGGCTCTGCGCGCCGCGATTTACGATGCCGCAGGCAAGCAGCTTCGCGAAACCGTAGTGGCGCCGCGCGTCTGCGAATGCTGCTCGACCTCGGTAACGGAAACGGCCGAGGGGCCTATCGTGGCGTTTCGCAACCGCAGCGCCGCGGAAGTGCGCGACATCTACGTCACACGTTTGGCGAACGGCGCCTGGAGCCCGCCGGTCAACGTTCACGCCGACGGCTGGAAGATCAATGCTTGTCCGATTAACGGCCCTTCCGTGGCGGCGCGCGGCCGCGACGTGGCCGTGGCGTGGTTTATGGCCAAGAACGATCAGGGGCAGGCGTTTGTGGCGTTTTCGCATGACGCCGGCCGCACCTTTGGCGCGCCGGTGCGTGTCGACGACGCCGGATCGCTCGGCCGGCTCGGAGTGCAGATGCTCGACGACGGCTCCGCCGCCGTCATATGGATCGAGAAATCGAGTCCGCGCACGCAAATGCGCCTGCGCGTCGTTTCGGCCGCGGGCATGCGATCGGCGCCGGTGACCGTTGCAGATACGGAAGGCAGCCGTTATCCACGCATGATGCGCCGCGGCAATGAACTGCTTTTTGCCTGGACCGACACCGACAAAGGCTCTCAGCTTCGCACCGCGCGAGTGAAACTCGCGCCGCCCCACGCTGGCGCCGCGCGCTAGTGTCGTCGCCAAGCGGTGTTCTCCATGCTTTCCGCTGTGTTTCCCGGCCCTCGCTGCAAAAGAGGTGTCATCACGGGTCAGCTCTTCGCGCGAAAGTCATGGAGATCAGGAGCTTTCGCGCGCGAATAAAGTCCGACCGAGGGATCTGCAGTTGGTTTGTGTCAGGCTGCTTAAGCGCGCCGCGGCTATTCTGCACTAGAATCGCGGCATGCGAACAAAGCTCGCCCGCGCCCTCGCTTTCGCTCCCCCGCTCGCGTTGTTCGTCCTGTTCACGGCCGCTGGCCTTCGCGCGCAATCGCTCGCCTCGCGCCTCAACTCGCTGCTGGACGACTGGAACGACAAAAATGGCCCGGGATTGGCCGCCATCCTCATCCGCGATGGCCGCATCGGCTACCGCCGCACTTTCGGCTTTGCCGATCTCGACGCACGAACGCGGATAACGTCCGACACGCAATTCCTTACTGCCTCTATTACCAAGCAGTTCACCGCCATGGCCATCATGATTCTGGCCGAACGCCATAAGCTGCAGATCGACGATCCGCTCTCTAAGTTCTGCCCCGAATTTCCCGCCTATGCCCGCGAGATTACTTTGCGCAACCTGCTGACGCACACCTCGGGCATCGCCGAATACGACGATCTGCTCGGCGTCACCAATTACGACACCTACTTCCGCTCCTCAAAGGGGCCGCCCGCCGCGCACGAATGGACCTCGCTCGAAATCCTGCAATTCCTCAGCCGTCAGCAGAAGCTGCGCTTTCCGCCCGGGGAAAAATTCGAGTACAGCAGCTCGGGTTACGTCATCCTTGCCCAGATCATTGAGCGCGTTACCGGCCAGCGCTACGCCGAATTCCTGAAGGAAAACATCTTCGACCCTCTCGACATGCGTGACACCCTCGTGGTAGACGAGCGCAAACAGAAAGTCCCGCGGCTTGCTCTCGGCTACGCGAAACGCGATGGCCGCTGGCAAGACGTCACCTACAGCCCCGAAAATTCGGTCTACGGCGAAGACGGAATCTATAGCACCGTTAACGATCTCTACAAATGGGACCAGGCGCTTTACGGCGACCGCCTGGTGAGCCGTGCCATGCTCGAGATGGCCTTCACTCCGGGCCGCACCCGCGACGGCAACGAGATCAGCGCAGACATTTTGTCGCGTCCGAGTTCCTACGGATTCGGGTGGTCCATCAGTTCGATTCGTGGCGAAAAAACCGTCGAGCATAGCGGCGGCTGGTCCGGCTATGGGACCCACATCCTGCGGCTGCCCGCCCGGCGCATGTCAGCGATCGTGCTCATGAATTCGCAAAACGACGACGCGCCAATCATCGCGCAGCACATGATCGAAATCGCCCTGCAGTGAGTGCGCTGCTGCTCGCGCGCCGCCCTGACAGACAGCTTCGTTGTTCAGTTGCGGCTGCACCCGGCGCGAGGCGCACGCATTCCGAATAAGCCGCAGCCGAAAACCTGTTGAAGCTTTGGACGTAGATCCAAATCCATTTGTGTCTGCGACAGCAGAAGCGTACGATGCCCACACCAATCCTGACCGCCATCCCGAAAGGAGCCAATGCGAATGAACCGTTTGTCCCGGATCGTTTCAGACGCGCCTGGGCCTGTACCGCAAGCACCCGGCGTGGTTTCGCAAATGCTTCTTGCGACCCTGGCAATCGTGCTCGTGTTGTGCGGCGCCGCACGCGCACAGGAGTCCGCCGCATCGCCTGCTTCCGCGAACCCACAAACTTCTTCGATCTCCCACGGAGTCGTTACGCAACGGAATTTGTCGCTCGGCCTCGCCAGGACCATCGCCGAGGCCGCACTCGACGCTTGCGAAGAGAAGGGCTACCACACCGCCGCCGCCGTAGTGGACCGCTCGGGACAGATTCTCGTTTTGCTGCGCGATGAGCGCGCCGCCGCGCAAGTGGCGGAGATGGCCCGCAGAAAGGCGTACACCGCGCGCATGTTCCGCATCCCGACAGTTGATTTTCAGAAACGCACCGCGGGCGATTCCGCCTACGCTGGCCAACGCAATCTCCCCGATATTCTCGCGCTCCCCGGCGGCGTCCCGGTGAAGATCGGCGACGATGTAATCGGCGCTGTGGCCAGCGCGGGATCGACTTTGCAACAGGACGACGCCTGCGCTAGAGCGGGCGTCGACAAAATTGCCGACCAACTCCACTGATCTAGCCCCGCGTCAGCATGCGGCCCGCTGTCTGTTGTAGGTGCCCGAACCGCGCCTGCGATCATGCCTTTTTCCAACGCATGGGCCGCGGTCACCTGCATTGTTGTGGCACGTGCGCGGCGGCGACGAGAGGCCTAGCCAGATGCCGGCCTGCGAAAGTGAATTTGCCCGGCCGCCCGCGACAGTTACCACTGCAACAAACGGGGCGAGCAGACCCCGACCAACGCGCGGTCGCGGCGCCAATGACGAGCTGGATTGCGAGACGCCCTCATGCGCAGCGGCGGTTTTCCACAATTGAATCACCTACTTACCGTGATCTCGCCGGACGAATGACGCGATCTCGGTATGGGTCTCGTCTCCAGCCTGTTTATCTTTAGACTGTGATGAGGATTCTGATCGCCGACGACGTCAAGGTTGTGCGGGCAGGTTTAAAGGCGCTGCTCGCGAACCACGTGGAAATTTGCGGCGAGGCCGAAAACGGCAGGCAGGCAGTCGATCTGGTCCGGTCATTGCGTCCCGATATAGTCCTCATTGACATCAGCATGCCTGTAATGGATGGCCTGCGAGCGACGGTTGAAATCCGGCGCATCGCGCCGGCTACCAAGATCGTCTTGTTCAGCATCAATGACGGACCTGAGGCGCTTTCAGCAGCAAACATGGTCGGAGCGCATGCGTTCGTCTCAAAGGCATGTCTCGCCGCGGCGATGCTGCCGACTTTGCAAAAAATTGGAGCCGAGGCTTTAGCCAATTAGGATTGAAGGCGCGGCCAACCGTGCCCCTGTAGGGCGCCATTTCTTGGGTATCACTGAACTAAACTCTCCGGTACCTCACGTATTGCTGATAACCCGCTGCCGCGTGAAGATCGTCACGTAAGCCGATGAGCCGGGGCAAGATCTTAATTGTTGTTGCCGCAGCGCTGTTCTTCTTCCTCGCAATCAGAATCCTCTTTAATCCTCGTCCCGCGGTTTACGTTTTAAGCTTTCCGTATGGAGTTCTCGCCGGCTCCGCCGCTTCGCGGAAACTTTGGATGAAGCTTAAGACCCGTCTGCGTCTGCCGAAACGCCCCCCATTACCTGAAACCGCGGAAACGCAATAGACGTTTCGCGGGTACGATTCCGGTTTCATTCCACATTCCGCTGAAGCGCAATGATTCTGTCTGACCTATGAACTTGGCTGCTCACGCTTTTCTTCCACCCGCAACCCGCAATCACTATGCCCCAGGGATCACCGTAAAATCCGGCACCAAAGCAAATTGCCAACAAGCTGAGCCGCCGCTCCATCGTTGAGGGCCGTCGAAAAGCTTCACTCAAAGGCATTGCGAGGATGTTCAACATTGAACAGACTACAGTCACTCCCGTATAGGCGCGTCTAAAGCCAAAACTTCAAAATGACGCCATGGCCCGGGTCCTCATCGTTGATGATCAAGAGCACGTCCGCAAAGCGCTCCGTGCGATGTTTGAAAGCCATGAGCCGCAGTGGGAGCTCTCCGAAGCTGAAGACGGCAGGCAAGCGGTCGAGTTTACTCGAAGCATCAAGCCCGACGTGGTAGTGATGGATATTGTTATGGATGGGATGAACGGTGTCGCCGCCGCCTGCGAAATCCGCCAGACAGCTCCGGCTGCTAAGCTCGTCCTTATCAGCAGCCATTACACCAGCAGCGATGCCTCCGTCCTCTCACGGTTGCTCGGCGTTGGAGCGTTCGTGCAAAAAGCCGATGCCGGAACGGTCTTGATACCTACGATCAAGCGGCTTTTACGGACGAACTGACTGCATCTCCCGTTCAGACAGCCGGTTTGACTTCTCCTTCGATGTTCACCGCGCTGGAGATGTTCTTCATTGAGCGTTTGCTTCAACTTTGACCTGCATTCCCATATAATGCGCCGCAAGCGGAAGGAGGGAATCCCACCTATGTTCCTGCCAATTCCTAAAACATCTTGGTTTCTGGGCGCATTGTGCACGATATTGGCGATACCGGTCGCGGCTGGCACGGGATTGATCTATGTGACCAATCGAGGCGGTACAACCATTGATGTGATTGACTCCGCGACGAACAAGGTCGTGCACACCATCGGCGGCATTGAGTCCCCTGAAGTCGTTCGCTTCTCGCCCGATGGCAGCCGCCTCTACATCCCCTACAGGGGCGCGAACGAACTCCTCGTCATGGATCGAAAGAGTGAAAAGATCATCAAGAAGGTACCGCTTAGCGGCTGGCCCAACGAAGCCCAAACGACCCAGGATGGAAAGCTGATTTTGGTCTGTATACGCAATACCGCCACGACGGCCGAGGACCGTGGGGCGCTGGACATTATCGACGCGAAGTCGCTGGAAAAGGTCAAGAGTATACCCACCTCACGCGGGCTTCACGACATCGCCGTGACAGCGGACGGGAAGTATGCGGCCGCCGGGGCCCCAGGGGGGCATCTCTTGGTTGTGTTTGATCTTCAGACCAAAGAAATCGCATGGCAGGTTCAGTACAACGACCCGGTGAATCCGATCGTCATTGAGAATAATCCTGATGCCTCGGGCCGGCGGATCTTCGTGCAACTTGGGCCGACGAACAGCTTCTCGGTGGTGGACTTTGCCCAGCGGAAAGAAGTGGACAGGATAAAAGTGCCTGACGAACCTAAAGGCTTCGGTAATGGATGCGAAGCCATCTCCCACGGTATCGGCATCTCTCCTGACCAGAAGACGCTCTGGGTAAACAGCAGGACTGCGAATTCTGTTTTTGCCTACTCGCTGCCTGATCTCAAACTCCTGGGCCACGTTTCTTTGCCCGAACAACCTGTGCCCGGCAAGCCAAACCGGGGAAGCTCACCCGCCTGGATTACGTTTAGTCCCGACAGCAAAACCGTCTACGTCTCCAGCTGCGGAATCAAGACAGTGACCGCCATCGACGTGCGGGGCCTGAAAGAAGTGGCTCGCATTGGCGTCGGCGAAATGCCGGACCGGATCAGCACGTTGGCTCTGCCCTAACTGCGACAAGCTGCAAATTCGCAAACCACACTCAAGCGCGGGAGGGAGACTATGGTTTCGAACTTTCGTCCGAAGGCAATCTTTGCCGGATTCGCATTAGCCGCGGCTTTCGCGCTCGTTGCGCCCGTTCAATTCGCGCGCGGGCAGTCCGCTGACGCACCCAAGCCGCAGGCGGCGCCGCGGCCGTCTCTCGATTACGAATTTTTCAAGCAGCGCGTCGAGCCCATCTTTATAAAGAAGCGCTGGCCGGACCACTCCCGCTGTTATGTTTGCCATGAGATCAGCCGGCACGGCGGCGGGCCTTTGAGTCTCGAAGCGCTTCCAGCGGGAGCGAGTTTCTGGACCGAGGAACAGTCCCGCCATAATTTTGAAGTTGTTTCAAAGTTAGTGATTCCAGGGGATCCGATGTCCAGCCTCTTTCTGCTCATGCCCCTGGCGCCTGAAGCGGGCGGCCTTGCCGACACGCACCAGGGGGGTAGGCAGTTTCGATCTCAGGACGATCCCGACTGGAAGAACATGGCAGCGTGGGTTCGTGGCGAAAAAGCAGCAACGTCTGCTTCCAAATAAACGCAATCCGATGTACCGCCGGCGGTAAATCAGCGACGTTTGCGTGTGCGGGAGGCTTTTGATTCGCTCGATTCGAACATGGAACTGAAGACCCAGGAGGGCACCTCTTGAAACGCCGAACATTTTTGAGGAAAACTGCAGCGAGCGGATTAATTGCAACCGTTGTACCTGCCGCCGCTATCGCATCTGAAGCGGCCGCCGCAGCATCAGGCGGCGGTAAGCTCCAGGAGATTTCCACAAACCGCGCGCCCAAACCGGTAGGGCCTTTCTCACAGGCCATCAAGGCGAATGGCCTCATCTTCGTGGCCGGTCAGACCGCACGCGACCCGCAGAGCGGCGAAATAATCCAGGGAGACATCACCGCTCAAACCGAACGTGTGATGCAAAACCTGAAGGTCATTCTGGAGGCTGCGGGGTCGTCGCTCGATCGCACGCTCAAAACGACAGTGTACCTGAAGGATATGGATGATTTTGATGCTATGGGCAAAGTTTACAGCCGCTACTTTCCCTCACATCCGCCGGCTCGCGCTGCCGTCGAAGTCTCTCGGCTGCACGGAGGCCGCGTCGAAATCGAATTGATCGCCCTGGCCTGACGGCATCGAACCGACATGTCTGCCGCCTCGTCTTTCGATCTATTCCAGCAGCACAGATATCTGAACCTCGAATCCTTTCGCAATAACGGCCAGGGCGTGTGCACTCCGGTATGGTTCGCGGCCGATCCCGCCACCGGAACTCCACAAGCTCTCTACGTTTACAGCGAGGCCGATTCCGGAAAAGCGAAACGCATCCGTCGCGATTCGCGGGTGAGAATTGCTCCCTGCAACATGCGCGGCAATCTGCTCGGTGAGTGGATCGAGGCCCGCGCGGAAATCGTGACTGGCGACGTTGCCCAACGCGGCATGCGCCTGCTCAATGCGAAATATGCCTGGAAACGGCTATTCGACCTTTTCTCGAGGTTAAAGCGGCGCCGACGCGTGGTTTTCGCCATACGTCCCGGGTAGAGACGTAACGCTTGGGATTACGACAGGAATTCTCGCCTTCAGGCAATTGCATTCACAATTAGCTGGATGTATGGTGTCGGTTGGACCGCCGCTTGCCGGCGGACGTCGCCACTGCGCATCGGTTGCATGGAGTGGGAGCGGCGACGACTGCGTCCTATTCCCCGTGCAGCACGCCAGCTCAATAGCAGCAATTTCGCAGAGTCGCGAGGTCGTTCGCCCGCGGCACGCTGCCGTTGTTCGCGTCACGCATTGGCTGATCACAGTCGCATTTCTCGCGCTGCTGGTTACGGGAGCGGAGATTCTCACTTCGCACCCGCGCTTCTATTGGGGCGAAATCGGCAACATAAACACTCGTCCGTTATTCACGCTGCCGATCCCAGCTTCCAGAGATACAGTGCCTACGGGCTACAGCTACGTGCTTCCAGACCAGAACGGCTGGAGCCGCTATCTTCATTTCGAAGCTGCATGGCTGGCGGTCTTGACCGGGTTGCTTTACGCAGGCTTCGGAATCGCAAACGGGCATTTCCGCCGCAATCTACTTCCCGCGCCATCTGATCTTAGTGGGAGGTCGCTCGCGAGCGACATCGCACGCCACCTCCGTTTCGCCCCGCCCCGCGCTGGAGACGCTGGGTCGTATAACGTGCTGCAGCGGCTGACTTATCTGCTGGTCATTTTCGTTCTGTTTCCATTGGTGACCTGGACGGGCCTGGCCATGTCTCCGGCGATGGAAGGCATGTTCCCGGGCATGGTCACCGCGCTCGGCGGGCGGCAATCGGCGCGCACCATACATTTCTTCGTTTCCATATTGCTCGTGCTGTTTCTCGTGGTTCACGTCATCATGATTTGCGTCGTTGGATTCTGGAGCCGCGTGGGCCCAATGATCTTCGGTCGCGTGCCCAAACCTGTGGAGCGACTATGAGCGGGATTTCACGGCGGAAGCTCATTCGAATGGGCGTAGTGGGCGCCGCGGGGGTCGCGGGACTTGCGGCTGCGGCAAAAATTGCCGAAGGCTATGGACTGGTGCCGCCCGACGCCGGAATGCTCTACGGCCCCGGCGAAACTCTGACCTACGCGGCGCAGCGATTATTGACTCGCCATGCCATGGCGCGGGAGTTCAGCCCTAACGAAATTTCGGAAGATCCTTTCGCAAACGAAGTCGATCCTCTAGGCCCCGAGTTCGACCGGCTTCGGGCCGGCGCTTTTTCGGAGTGGCGTGTTGCCGTTGACGGTATGGTGGCGCGTCCGGCGTCCTTTTCGCTGTCGGACCTCGGGAGCTTCCCTCACAGCTCGCAAATCACGTTCATCGCCTGCGAAGAGGGCTGGTCGTATATCGCCGAATGGAGCGGCGTCCCGCTCGCTCATGTCTTGAATCTAGTTGGCGCTCTGCCGCAGGCTCGGTACGTGATTTATCGTTCGATCCAGCCGGACTGGTGGGAGAGCATCGACATGGCCGACGCCATGCATCCGCAAACTTTGTTGACGCTCGGGATGAATGGAGCCGAGTTGCCTATTCCGTTCGGCGGGCCGCTTCGCCTGCGCGTTCCGCGGCAACTGGGCTACAAAAACGTGAAATACGTCACCAGCCTGACGCTCACCGACAGCCTAAAACAATTCGGCAAAGGCTTGGGCTCGGCTGCGCCTGAAGGCGGCTACGCCTGGTACGCCGGCATCTGACGTACCGCGTCGCCACGCTGGCGTTCGAACAGAAGTCCTCGTTAAACCGGACAAATGTCGCAGCCGTCAGGCGATCTCTTTCTTTGACGATTTTCCGTCCTCTTCCGCCATTCGGGCCAGCGTCCGCAATGCGCGCAAACCATCTTCAAGAGCAATTTGTTCATCCGGATCGCGGGGGGGGCAATGATCCGTTCGGAAATGATTTTTTCCGCAGAAGCAATCTTCTCGCGAAGCTGATCGGGGTCTCGCTCCATGAAGGCATCGAGCAAGGTCTGCTGCCATGGATACTTAATGCTTGAATCCGAATCCATACCGTTACCCGCAAAGTGTGCGACGCGGCGCGGAGTATACGAGCTCCAGCTTGGTTTCCTTGACACGCCGTTGGACTTCCAGCCAGCGTCGCAGGGCCCATAAAGCATCAGTCAGCGCGACGTGTTCGCGCAGAACCAGCGGGACGGGGCTGCATAATCTCGAGGAAATGGCGCGCTCTGCGAGGTTGATTTTGCCCAATGCAGTGAGGGGGTTCGCCTCGACAAAGGCATCGTAGACCAGAGCTTGCCACGGGAACTCTGTGTTATGGCGAGTTAGCCTCGAACGCCTCTCGGCCTGAGATTTCCGAGTCGGCCGCATGTTTCAGATTTCGCATTCCGCTAATTAGGGCGGAATGACTCGAATCGGCTGGCATTCTGAACCACCTGCTTCGGTAGTCAACCGGCCCGGGCAGCCGGGCAGCCCGGCGCCCAGGACAAAGCTGGAATCCTCGCACCCACGACGGGCTGATTTTCGACCGGCTGAGCGTTGCGTCTCAGTGCGGCTTTACTTTCCTCGGAATCAGGCGATTAATTGCCGGGATCAATTCTTTCGCCAAGTCCGATTTTTGGATAAACGGCCCGTCCGCGAATAAATGCCCAACGGTGGCGGCTTGTTCTGGTGTGTAATGGCTGCTCATCAGGATCACCTTGGTTCGCGGGTTATGCTGGCGTATCTCGCACGCCGCCTCTATACCGCTCATTTCCGGCATCACGATATCGAGCACGGCTACGTCAGGTTGAATTTGCGGTATCTGCTCAACCGCATCCTTGCCGTTTTCCGCCTCATAAATTTGCCAATCGGGCTCTGCAGACAGCATCGAGCACACCGTGCGTCTGATCAGTTTGTGGTCATCGACAATGAGAATCTTGGCTTGAGCTGCCATCTCTTCCCCTTGGAAACAGGGTCGCTCGGGGCTGGCGTCGAGTGTTATCAACTGTAGGGTAGGACCTCAGCAAATCAGGAACGATCAGGGGCAAGCCTGAACATGCGTGGCAGTACAACCGAAACAGAGACTAATTTCCTACCGGTTTTCCTCCAGACCCCTAACGCAAATCACCGAGCCAGCCGACATCGCGGAATTCGATTGCGGGCGGCTGGAGCTTCAAAAATTGCGGTGCTCGTCGCATCGGAAACCAAATGGAATTGACCGGGGGAGCGACAGTGGCCGAGTCGCGGGGGAAATTTACTTTCGACGATCATGTAGACGGTCCTGGGAATGGCAGATGGTGCACACCCCGCCCTGTGAAGGGCGTTCGATGGCCAGAGTGGCGGAGATTTATAGGTCAATCTGCTCTAGCGCGCGGCGGCTCCGGCTTTGTGGCCGCCGCTCAAGGCATCCGGGACGTCTTCGCCAAGCGCGGTGGCCAAATCGATCTGGTGATCCTGCTCGTTCACGAGAATCTGCCGAATCTGTTCGGCCATGGCGTACTCACCCAACTCTTCGCACTGGCGGACGCGGTCGCGATAGTTGCGGATCGTTTCATTTTCATTTTGCAGATCGAACTGCAGCATTTCGCGGGCACTTTCTGATACGCGCACCGGCTTCGGGTTCACCGTGGGCACTGCGCCCAGGTAGTCGATCTGACGGGAGATGGTGAGCGCGTGTTGCAGCTCTTGCTTCGCGTGCTGCTCGAGCTGGTCGGCGATATTCATGAATTCAGGGCCTTTCAATACTTGCGAGTAGACAACGTAGGCGATGATGGCCTGATATTCGCGTGCCAGGTCCTCATTTAAAAGACCAGCCAGGCTCTCGCGGGAAATTCCTGTTCCGCTTGCGGAAGATTTTGGGTCAGGCATTGGATCTCCTTAGTTTGAAACGGACGATGAACGACACTTCTGGCTTCGCGTTATTTTGGATGCTTGCGAGCGGGGATAAGTGCCGGGGTAGCCGGATGCGACTCGCTTAACTCTTGGTCTTCAGTTGCCGCGCGATGAAATCCTTGACCATAGCCCGGGCGCGGTCCGTTTGTGGCCCTTCTTTGGCCACCCACTCGTGCTCGGCGCCTTCAAATATCTGGAATTGCACTTCGCCGCCCGCCGCCTTGTACGAAGCGACGAACTTTTCCTGAATCTCCGGCAGCACGTTATCGTCGAGCGCCCCCGCCATGATCAGGAGCGGCGCGAAGCTGATCTTCTCGTTCCGGTCGAGGATCTCCTGCGGATTGGACTCGTGGATGGTCTCCCACGGCTTGAAGAAGAGCACGTGGTTTTTCATCATCCCTTCGCGGTTGTGTCTCTTGGCATTCTCATACCGCGCGAGCGGATCGCTTACTGGCGAGCGCATCGCCGCGTAAGCGACCGTGGCGTTAGTATGCGGCGCTTCGGGGAGGGGAATTGCGTCATAACGCGGATCGTGCGGCCGCATGACCAGAAGTTCGGCGACATGGCCTCCGCTCGAACTGCCGTATAGACCGAGCTTCGACGGATCGCCATTCCACTTCTCGGCGTTCGCTTTCAGCCAGCGCACGCCGTAATTGGCATCCTGCACGCATGCGGGGTAGGGCGCTTCCGCCGCCAAAGTCATATCGATAGCGACGACGAGCAAGCCACTCGATGCCAGTGAGCGGTCCATCGGCTCCTCGGCGTGCCGGTCTTTCGCGTTCCAGGCGCCTCCGTGGAGATCGAGCACCGTCGGGAATGGTCCCGCCCCTTTCGGCTGATATATACGGGCCATCAGCATGCGGCCGGCCGAGTTGCGGCGCATCTCCACCTCGGTCACGTTCAGCTCGAATTTTGCTGCCGGATCGTAGGACGTTTTCGCGGCGCCATTGGTCGGCTCAGCCGCTCGCAACAGGCGCGACCCAAGCGCGGATGCGATTGGCGCTGCGCCGACCGCGCTCAGCGTCTTGAGAAAACTCCGGCGTCCGAGGGTATGCTCGTTCATACTGACCTCCCGCGCATCTGATTGCTGATCACATTCTCATCCGGTTTCGGGATGGCTCCGACGGCCGCCGACTCAATCTCAGCCACTGCGGCCCCGCGGCCCGATGACTGTTATACACCCGGCAACCTTTGCGCGGGGGCGCTTTTCAAGAGTTCTTTATCTCCCGGAGAAGACCGGTGGTGACGTCGTACACAAACCCGCGCACCGGGACGTTGCTGGGTATCCACGGATGCGTCTGCAGCTTTTGCAGTTGACGTCGGACATTTTCTTCAATATCTCGGAAGGTGTAGAAGAATGCCGGAGCTATCGCGTCGGTACCGGCACGGCCTTGAATGCTACTTCGCAAACTCTCTTCAGTTGCGTGCATCAATCCACAATCGGTGTGATTGATGACCATCATCTCCTCAGTTCCCAGCAGATAATGGGAGACGACCAAAGAACGCACCGCATCGTCGGTAACAATGCCTCCCGCATTGCGAATAATGTGCGCGTCTCCCGTTTTCAGCCCTAACGTGCGAATCGAGAGTCGCGTATCCATGCAAGTGAGAATGGCAAGTTTCCGCCGGGGGCGCGGCGTCAATTCACGCAGTTCGTGAGTCTGCGAGTAGATCTGGTTTGCTCGAAGAACCTCGTCGATGATGCTCATTGGTCCATCACTTGAGTGGCAAAATTGTCCCTCGGAAGTTTACCTCAGCCGGGTCAACATCACAGGGGCACGCGCGAACCCTGTACCAGCGGACAGATAATCGTTGAGCAATCGATTCGTCACGTTATCTGACCCTCGAGCGAGGCCTCTCTCTAAAATGGGGGAAGGCGCGCCTGGTATTTACCAGGGGGAGGACTGAATCCATGCCGACCATGTCCGAAGTCGAGGAGCGCACAGTTCAAGAAAAAAATGTTGCTGACGGGCCCTCCAACCCGATGGCACAACATGCTTACGATGGCTTCACCGATAAGAAACGCGGTTCAGCCTCGGGCTCCGGATTGTTCCTCGGAGCCGCGGCAATAGCTCTTGTCCTGGTTCTCGCTTCAGTTTTTGGTGTTTGGCTGCTGAGATCGGTCAGGCGATTGAACCGCCAGGTAGCGCACCTCAATCGTCAGAGCGAGCAACTCAATCGGCGCGTTGAGGCCGCCGAGCGACAAGCCACGGCTTCTGCCCAACAGGCTTCTCAGGCCGCGGCGGACGCCCAGGCAGCCGCGCTGCAACGCGATCAAGGCAAAGCTCCGCAGGGAACGCCGGTCGCGCAGCCTTTGTCAGGTCCTCAGGCGACCGTCTCCGCAGAACCAAGCGCCACGAAACTTGAAACCGCCCCGGCCGTCGCGCAAAATGACGTCAGTCAAGGCTCGCCGAAATCCGTAACACATCAGAACCAAAGTAGCGAGCAGCTTCAGAAATTGCATCAGTCATTGGCGCAAATCGCCGAAACACGCCGCACCCCGGCTGGACTGGTGATGACGTTGGGGGAGAAGTCGATTCGCTTCGACTCCGGCAAATCAGACATTGCGCCTCCATACCGCGCAATGTTGAGCCGCATTGCGGGCGTGCTGAAAACGGCCAAGGGATATTCATTCTACGTATATGGATATACCGACGATAATGGCACTAAGGATTTCAACCTGACACTCTCAGCCCGGCGCGCCCGAGCTGTCCGCGACGCCTTGGTCAAGGCCGGCGTCGATCCGAGCCTGATCACCACCAAAGGTTTTGGCAGATCCGAACCGCGCCTGCCTGGTAATACTCCAAAAGCGCGAGCGGCCAATCGCCGGGTGGAGATCGGGATTGCGACCTCAACACCCTCGCAATCAGCTAAAGTCACGAAAGCAGCAGCCATAAAACCAGTAGCCGCCAAACCAGGGACAAAACGATGATTGTGGGCTGATCAGAATCCGGCTTCGCTACATCTTGCGAACACAACAATGCCAATTGCCATCCTCGCCGTGCACATCACAGAACCATTTCCTGCATTTGGGGCAATGCACGGTTGATTCGTAAGTACACCGCTCGCCATAATCGGAAAGGCACACCCGTTCCGCATCTGAACCCTGCGCGTGTTCTTCGGTTAGGACCGGGGGTTTCGAACGCAGAACAGTCCCATACGCTTCGAAATCCTCGCGTGCCATATTCCCATTCGTCTCATCCGCCAAATCGCTGGCGGAATTATTCGGTGTAGAGTTGGGTCTCAGAGTGGTGATCGGTGCCACGGATTCGTTTTCGGCTGTATCTCTTAACTCGATGTCAGGGCTTGGCGGAGCGGAGTGTGTCGCCTCCTCTGCCGGATTACTGAAAATTACCGAAGGCGCGCTTAAAGACTCGCTCAGAGAGTCGCTCGTGGACGCTTCCCCGGAGAACTCGGGCTGCGACGCGTGGTTTTCACACAAATAGATCGGCGCGACTCCGCCTTTTTCCCACGATATGAGGACCCCGGTTCCGTAATCGCAAGCAAGGTGATAATACGAAGATAGCCGCACCGGGGGCTTACCGTGCAGGAGTCGCCATTCTGCCCGTTCTAAGCAAGGACGCTTCGGCACGACACGATTTTAGCAATACCCAACTTCCGGATGTGCTGTTCATCGCCTTGTGTCGCGCAACGTAAACCTGTCCTTTCGACCATGCGCTTGGTGCAGCGTACAGCAACGATTGCTCTGAGCCTCAAAGATCCGCGGACACGAACATCGGTTCCGGATCGGTGTACTTCGTTTGCCCGCCAGGTCAGTAGTCGCAAAACTCGGACGCTGAGAAACTTAGACGATTTCGAGGTTGCTGTTTTGAGCAGCCTTGTTCGTGAGGTTCTCGTAATCAGGATGCCACCAGCCCGGCAACTCAGAGGCAGCCATGGAGAATCTCCGTTTACTCGTCGCCGACGACCATGAAATCGTCCGCAAGGGCGTGCGCAGACTGCTTACCGACCGGCCCGGTTGGGAGGTTGTCGGTGAGGCAGCCGATGGCCGCGAAGCCATCGAACAGGCAACACTCCTCCGGCCCGACATAACCATCCTCGATCTGATGATGCCGCATGTGAATGGTCTCGAAGCGGCACGCGAGATTCTGAAGAGTGTACCCACCAAGATTCTGATCTTGACGGTCTATGGTTCAGATTCTCTGATTCAGCAAACCCTTCAAATAGGAGCCCAGGGATACGTCTTGAAGTCCGATGCCGGCCGCGACCTGATATTGGCGGTGGATGCATTGCGCCGTAACAAGACGTTTTTTACGCCCATCGTTGAAGACCTGCTTCTAGAAGGATTCCTTGAATCCACACCAAAGAAAAAAAAGCCGGATTGCCTCGACAGGAGCCACTTGCGATTGACCTCGCGCCAGACCGCCATTTTGCGCATGTTGGTGGAAGGGAAGTCATCCAGGGACATCGGCACTGCTCTGAACATCAGCGCCAAAACGGCGGAAACGCATCGCGCCAATATCATGAGGCGGCTGCGTTGTCATTCCGTAACAGACTTGGTGCGCTACGCCGTCCGCAACCACTTGATCGAACCCTGAGCCCTGGCGCTGTTCCCACCCTACATCGTCAGTTATTCGTGCGGAGCCCGAGGCATGCTTGACGCGACGGCCCGGACTCGCGTACCTTTGCGCCCATCTGGCTCGGCCCTCAGCGGGCGCGAATACCAACATTGCCGGACTAAAGCCCGGCGGCTGGATGTAACCAGGTGCGAATCGCGGAGGCCTGCATGAAAAAGAAGCTCCTCATCTCAGTAGCATTTGCCGCGGGAATCCTGACGATTTGCGGTCCCGTGTCAGCCCATCACGGAAGCGCGGCGTACGCCACTTCCATCGTGGTCATGAAAGATGCCAAGGTAACGCAATTCCTTTGGAATAATCCGCATTGCATCATCATGTTCGACGTGAAAGACGATAAGGGCAGCGTCGCGCATTGGGCCGCGGAAATCGGCAGTCCGCCTGCGGTGAGCCTGCTTGGCTGGACCAGGAACTCCCTGCAGCCCGGCGACATGATTACGGTTTACCTCTGGCCGTCGAAATCCGGTAGGCCGGTCGGGCGGCTGAACAAAGTCGTTTTCCCGGATGGCAAAGAGCTGAAAGATACACAGTTGGGTGGCGGCGAGAAATAGCGAGAAGCGCCGCGCTCCAGCGTGCGAGTGAGCGCTCCGCCGACAATTCGTCTCAAAGCAAATTGTGATTGTGAATAATCGCGCCAATAAGTGGGCCAACAAAGAAAAGGCTCAGAGGTCCCAAATGCGAAACGCGGCTAGCTGTCTGGTGTGCATCCTGATTTTTTCCCTCTACGCATGGTCCCAGCAGCGACAAGCGAATCAACCGGTCCGCGCCGATAACGGAAAAACTTTGTACGATCAGGCGTCCGCCACCGGTACCGGGGGTCCCGCTCCACAGCAGGAACTCACTGGCTTTTGGGTGGGGCTCGTGGCGGCGAAAATCAATCCTATCCCTCCCATGACTCCTTGGGGAGAGCAGCAGTTTCGTTCGCATAAGAGCCATTCTCAGTACCCTGAGGCGGAATCGAATGATCCGCTGAAGTATTGTGATCCCATGGGCTACCCGCGTCAGATGCTTTACGACAGCCGCGGTTTTGCGTTCGCGCCCATGCCAGGCAAGATGCTGCAGGTTTTTCAGCTCAACCATGTATGGCGTGAAATTTGGACGGATGGACGGGCTCTGCCCAAAGGCGTGGGTGGCCGAGCGGCCGATTCGCCGGACCCGCGCTTTTACGGATACGCGGTCGGCCATTGGGAAGGCGATTACACATTTGTCGTGGAGACAGTCGGCGTCGATGAAAGGACCTGGCTCGATGCCCCCGGCCATGCACACAGCGTCGAGATGCGACTCGAAGAGCGTTACACTCGCGTCGATCACAATACGCTGGAAATGACCATGACCGTTGATGATCCGAAGACCTACACCAAACCTTTTTTGCTCACCAGTGAGCGTTTGCGGTGGCTCCCCAAACAGGATCTGATCGAAGACTTCTGCGTGCCGTCACTCGCGCAACAATATTTGAATATCATCGGCGATCCCGCGAGCCCTCCCGAAAAGTGATGTAACCCGGCCGGCATGATCGAACGCCGGCCGGTGCCCAGACGTACCAACTCGACCCGAAAATGGGTTTGGTGCGCTGCCCTACGGCCAGCACCTTTCCAGGGATTTCCAAACTCTAGTGACGACTGCGCCAGGGACACAATTATGGTTTCAGTTGGCGCGTGATATGCTTCGGCGCAATCGCAGGCGCTCCACGTACTAAGCCGGACGCACTGCTGCATACCCACCAAACAAGGAGGTTCTCATGCTCTTCCGATTGGCTGCCGCCGTCGCGTTTACCGTGCTTTTCATGTTTCCTTCCCCTGGCAATGCCCAGGTACTGACCGAACACGACGTTTCGGTTCGCATGGCTTTGACCATCGCTGAAACCGCACTGGCACAGTGCGGAGCCCGAACGTCAGTTGCTGTCGTAGATCGCGCGGGGCGACTCCGTGTTTTCCTCCAGGGCGATGGCGCGTCACCGCATAACATCGAACTCGCCCGCCGCAAGGCTTATACGGCGCTGACCTTCCAGCGGACCTCGGCGGAATGGGCCACGCGCACTGAAACAAACCTCACCGGCCAGCGCATGCTTACCGACGTTATTCCGCTCCAGGGCGGCGTTCCGATCAAAGTCGGCGAAGAAACAATTGGCGGCGTCGGCCTGAGCGGAGCTCCTATGGGAGGGACCCAGGAGGAGGCCTGTGCCAAGGCCGGCATTGCCAAAATTGCGGATCAACTTCGCTGATTGACCTGCAACGCTGCCTGGCTGCTTGGGATGTTGATCCGAAATCCGGCCGCACCGCTGGAGTTTTGCACCGGCTGGCTACGGTTTCGATTTTTGGCCAGTTGTCCCGAGTAGAGGGCACTGTGTCTCGGCACGGTCCAGCCCTAATAAGGAATGCGGTGCATCTCTGTTGTGGACTACAATCGTGGTCAGCACATAAACCGTTCAGAAGTCAGAAAAAGGGGGGGTAGCGGATGAAAACTTTTGAGGTGAGACTTCGTTTTCAAGATCGGAGTCAGGGAACCGTGGAATCAACGGTGACCGTGGATGCGTCCAGCCTTCCCGGAGCCGTGGCAAAGGCTGCCCGTGAATTTGTCAAAGGACTCGATCGGAAACAAAGATTTGACATGAATAAGAACGGCCTGGAAATAGCCAGCAAGTCCATCGAAAAGGCCACCGATTCGCAGGGACAACCTCCGCAAGCCCCTGCCGACTGACAATTTCGGTCTGCCCTGAATAAACATCCCACTTGACCAAAGTCCGGCCCCCGAGAGAAGTTTGGAATTGCCAGCTCGCCTGTATATCGCGAGTAAACTCATGTTCGCTGACGTGCAAATGGGGCGCACGGTCACCGCGCCCGTTATCCATTCGCTCGCCGCTGCATGCACTGCGGCTTGCCTAAATGGAGTCCACGGAGCGATGTGGCAAGTTCCGGCGTCGGCGAGCAAGACACCGCCGGCCGCTGGCGTTCTTGCAACGATCGAGGGTGCTTTGGATCTTTTTGCTGGCTGATCACATGCTCACCGCAAGCTGAAAAACAGTCGTAAGTAACCGTCTTGCAAGGCAATTTGTTAGAGCCTTTGGCTGGACCAAATATCAGAGGAGAAAAGCAGCCGGCCCTTTGAGTTTGCCGGCCGCTTTTTGCTCGCGCGGAAGGAAGCCCTAGCGGTGCCCACCTCCGTGGCCGCCACCACCGTGAAAGCCGCCACTACCGTGGAATCCACCACCACCGAATCCTCGAGAGCCAGCGCCGGGCGCTCCACCACGGAATTCACGACCACCGAATCCTCGAGAGCTGCCGCCGCCGCTCGCTCCGCCACGGAATCCACCGCCACCGAAGCCCCTGGAGCCAGCATTAGGCGCTCCGCCATGGAATCCACCGCCGCCGAAGCCGCGGTTGCCACCACCGGGCGCTACGCCACGGAATCCACCGCCATCGAATCTTCGGTAGCCGCCACCAGGCTCTGCTCCGCGGAAGCCGCCGCGACCTGGTGCTCCGCCTCGGAAGCCGCCGCCACGGTAGGCGTCGCCACCACGCCACCCACGCAGGCCGCCCTCGCCCCGGAAATCTCGAAAGCGCTCGCCTCGAAAGCCGCCCCAGCGCCGGAAATCATCGAAATCGTGAAAACGGCCCCGGAATCCCGGTCCAAAGCCCCAGCCGAACCACGGACCAACACCAACAAAAACGCCTTCATAGAAATAATCTGGGCCCCAATAACCATAGGGTGCACATGCATATGGGTAGTAAGGGTAGTAGCCATAAACACAGTCAGGAGGTGGTCCATAAGCCTCATAGTATGGGTCATAGTATGGGTTCGCTCCGTGTGCGTAGTAGCCGCCGTAAGGCCCCACTCCGATCCCGAATCCGAATCTAACCTGCGCCCTCGCACTGGATACGCCGAACGCCAAAAGCCCTATTGCACCGACGCCAACGATGAGCAGGTACTTGAGATTCTTCATCTCGCCCTCCTCACACCGCACCTGTCACACGGGCAAGCATCGTGCCAAAGCCTGAGCTTAGCCTTTTAAGCTATCCCCCACAGATTGAATAGATTAAGCCACTGTGTGAGAAGGCCGATTCAGTTCAATGGCTGATAAGCAACGCAGGTGGTGCTTTTCAGCCACCAGTTAATTCAAATCTCGGGTGAAAGAAGAGTGAACGACCCGGGATTCGGCGTACACAGCATCCGACCGACTCGTTTTCTAGATACCGGGCGACGGCGCTCGATTTACGACTTTCAGAGTGAAGTCAAGTATCGGCTTTCTGAGGTTAACTGTTTTCCAAGCGACGGCGGGTCAGACCCGAGTGCTCGCGTCCACGACTTCGCGGTCATGCGATAGATTCGCCAGGTGCGCGTCTGCGAGTTCAGCTTTGGCCACATACAAATTCACCAATCGTTCGAAGGGAACGGTAATATCGGGAACCGCAGTCACGATGGCCATTTTTATGCCGGTATAGACCGCCGCGTATGCCGGCTTCAACTCTTCCTCGCCGTCCGAACCTGTTCCCCAATTTGCCTGTTCGCCAATGGCACACGCAATTTTCAGCGCCTGCGCCGGTGTAATCTCTGGACCGATCCCGAGATTTACTGATTCCTGAAAAGCGCCGAGCCGCTCTAATGCAGCGTCTTTCTCGGCATCACCGATTTCCGTCTTACCGATCAGCTCGAGCATTACCTGTTCCAGTGGCTTGTTGATCGCCTCCAGCACATTGATCGTCGAATCCGCTCGCGAAAGCAGAGCTTCGAGCGCCTGTGTGTACTCCGCGATCTTGCGAACAATAATGGCCAGCTGCCCTCCGGCTGACTGCGCCGCATCGATCGCCGGAGTGCCGTTCTGCAATGCCGCCCTGTACAGTTCGATGTCCCCTGGCTCGAGGTTCCAGATGGCTTCCTCGACCAATGCCTTCGCGGAATCTCCAAAGGTCAGGTCACGCACGCGAGCACGCACGACGGACTCTTTCCCTGGTCGGCTGATTCTGGCGGGCGCCTGCGTGGCTGCCAGATCGGGCGCAACTGGTACATTCGAAGAGATTGCGCTTTTCCCGGCGGCAGCGATGTTTGGTCTTACCGCTGCCATTTCCTCGCGCTTGATTTCCTCCCCGTTTTTCGATGGAACCTTTTTTGCCGAATTCTCTATTGCCCGCACGTCGGATTTGTGAAGCTCTCTGCTTCGCTCATCTTTGCTTGCGCCGGAGCTCACAGCTTTTTCTTCGTTCGTCGCGCTATCATTCGCGGCTATTACGGGCGCCAAGCGTTGTACTTCTGTAACGTGAGCTCCGCACAGGTAAATCGGCTCGTTGCCATCGCTCTGTTTGAAAATGGTGATTAGCGGAGTTCCGTAGTCGCAGTCCAGTTGATAGTGTGTTGACAGGCGTTGCGCTGTTTTCCCTGGAACCAGACGCCATTCCGCACGGCATGTACAAGGACGCTTGGGCACGCGTCAATTGTAGCCAACGTATTCTCTTTCGAATTCGTTCTTCGTCGCTGTTTGTCACGGAACGTGAACCTGTACTTTCGACCTGCTTCGAAACCGATTCTCTCCAAACCGCTGCCGCAGGTTACCATCCCGACCCCGGCGTCGTTCTGACGAGCGCAGCGAAGTGCTTTCAACGCTTCGAACTAAGCGGCCACGATCCCGGGCCTCCGTGATGCCCGGTAGGATAGCGTCCTGCCTAGCGCGCTTCGCCCCGCACTTGCACGCATTATCCGATTGCCCATGCACCGCACGCTTGAAACCCTATTAGAAGCGGGTGTGCCGGAACGCTTAGGGTGCCGCTGCCTAGGCGCTAGGCCGCGCGCGATTTGCTTGGAGGAGAGCCCAGCTTCGGTTGACGTCGAAAAGTGAAATCCCGAATAAGTCGCTTGGGTGAAAGCTGCTGTAAGGAGCAAACATATGCCAGAAGACAGACAAATTCAGAATCCCGAAGACCGCCCCGTCACCACGGCACGCATCGGCAGCCGATGGACCAGGTTTTGGTGGGTTTGGCTCGTTGTGGTCATCGCGATCTTCTGGGTTTTCGGTTGGGGATGGTTCGGATCCGGCACGGGAGGCTGGTGGGGCGCAACCCCTACCAGCAGGGCGGCAATCTTGTCCTATGCGGGCGAACCACGAGGGATCCTCGATCTGCAGTTCGCTTTCCCGGCTGTCTGCTGCTTTGTCCTCGCGCATTTTACTGCGGCATGGTGTTGTCGCTCCTCGTCTGAATGCCTCGCGGACCATTCCGCGGCCGATACCCGAAAAGCCGTTTGCACTCTTTGCGCATGAACCCGCCGCTCACTGGGATGACGTGATTGCCTTTTTCAAACACGTATTGACAGGCAATCAGGCACGCGCGCCATTTGTAGTATTCGTTCCCGTGCCTGCTTCCGTATTCGGCGATGTCGTCTTGAGAAACTCCGTACACCACGGCACCGATCCTGGCCCAAACGCACGCGCCGGCGCACATCGCGCACGGTTCGTGAGTGGAATACAGCACGAAATCCGGCAAATACCGCCCGTAACCGCTGGAGACGTATTTCAACGTTTCCAGTTCGACGTGCTTGATGCTCGATCCCGAAGTTTTCACGCGATTGCCGGCGCTTGCAATCACTAACTCGCGTTTGCCGACGACGCGCGTAATCACTGCGCCGATTGGATAATCGCCGCGATCGCCGGCGCGCTTGGCCTCGACGAGCGCCAGTTCCATGAATCTCTTTTTTGGCCTGTAGGAATTCGCGATCATCTGGATTAAATTACGCGCCTTTCGTCGCGCCTTTTTCAGCTGCCTGCTCGCCTGAAAACCGCGCCCGAGTTGCGGCAGCGGCCGCAGCCTCGTTTTCGCGCTCGCTCTCCGGTTGGCGCTCGCCGCCTTCCTCCGTGATCCATTGCGCGCTGAAAAACAGCACCGCCATGAACGCGTACCCCGCCGCAAAAGGCCACGCCGGTGTCAGCTTCAACACCGTGTCGTTGGCGGTCCATTGATACGAATGCATCAATCCCGCCATCGACAGCAGCGCGGCCACGCCGCACCATTTCGCTGCCGTGGCAAATTTTCGCTCGATCACCCCCACCGTCGCCGCCGAAAGCAGCATTGCCGTAAACAAAAATCCTTGCTCCAGGCTGAAAGCGCCGTGGATCCAAACGTCACTCTTCGCGAACTCGCCGATCAGACCATCGTTGAACGCGCCCGCCGTGCCCCCGAGTCCGGCGGCGTGCAGCCCGCTCTTCGCCATGAACGCCCCCCACGCGCCGATCCCCGGAAGCAGGCCCATGACCACTGCCGGCGCGTGCGCGCGCGGCGTGGTCTGGAAAGCTTGTGCGCTGATCACAATCCCGATCCACAGCACGATCGCCATTCCTGCATCGATGGGAATGGCCCAGGCGATCCATGCCAGCGTTCCCGTCACGCATATGAACGTCATGAAGATTCCGTTCAGCACGGAATATCCCGCCCTCGCGCCGAGCGCTTTCCATCCCGGATGCCCGATGTAGATCGTGGTTGGAAACGCCGATCCAAACATCGCCGCCGCAATGCTGCCGAGCCCGTTCACCGTCAGCGAACGCCTCGTGTCGTACGAATCTCCCGCAGCCTCGGCGGACTCGATGTTTTGCAACGAGCCGAGCACATTAAAAAGTCCCATAGCGATGATCACGGACAAATAGGGCAGAAGGTGCCCTCCGTTAATTCCAGCGGCCACATCGCCGATTACCGGCACGGGCAACCGCAAAGCAGCGCCCGAAGGGTGCGCGCCGACCGGCGCGATTCCAATCATCCACGAGAGCAGTGTGCCCACGCCCACTGCCGCGACGCCCCCGGGAATCCTCCCCTTGAACCGCACGCGCCCAAAATAAGTCAGCATCACGATGCCGAACGTCGTTAAGCCGACGATGGGCCGCGCGAAAGTGCGAAACAAAAATCCCAGCGAGATAAATCCCAGCGCGATCCCCGCCAGCGTCGAAAGCAGTGCCGCGCGTGGCGTCACCTTGCGCACCCGCTCCGCTACAAACGCCAGCGCCAGTTCGATGACGCCGGAGCACAGCGTAGCAAAAAGCCCCGCCTGCCACGCCACGCGCACGGGATCCGCCGCTCCCGCGCGCTCCGCCAGCATTTTGGCCGGCAGCATCACCAGAAAAACGTGCGCGATCAGCGAGACGGTATTGATTCCATATGGCAGCGCGCACACATCTGTGCGCCCGGTGCGTTCCGCGAGCTTTTTCGCCTGAAATGCGTAGAAAAGATTGCCGACCACAATCGAAACCGCCGCGCCCGGCAAAATCCGGTCGTAAATCAGTTCAGGTGGGAATCCCAGAACGAACTGACACAGCGTTTCGATCAGCAGCAGTTGAACGAGGTTATCCAGCGCCAGTCCAAAAAATCCGTCGATATCGCCGCGTACGACCCATCGCATCAGCAGAGCATAACCGCAATCGCCTCATTCCGCGCATGCCCCGTCCTTCCATGTGCCCTCGCAGCCGCTAAGCTCTTTGAAGCCTTCGGCAGGTCGCGCCTGCTGCGCACAAACGGCGAAGAGTTTCTTTTTGCCGATCCCCCAGCGATGTCATTCAGAACGGGATCCCGCGCGCCTCTCAATAGAACGGCGAACCGAGGGATCTGCAGTTGGCCTTCGCGCTGTTCCCACTTCTTGCATGCGTCGGCCACCCGCGAGGAATCTGCTGTTGCCTTTAGTTTGCTGTTTTAGCTTGCCACGTGAAACAACTGCACGCGTTCGTCCGGCGGCACCTTTAACTGCGGATACTTCTTCCGTACCAGTTCGAGTATGGCGGCCTTCAGTGCCGGATCGGTGTCGTGCACCAGCGTGACGTCGTACAAATTTCCCGCGATCTTCAGCCGCACGTGCGGATCGCGTGCCACATTTTCGTTCCAGCTTCTGCCGTGGGGATATTCCGCTCCCGCCGGATAAAACGAATCGAGGTAGAGTTTGCCGTCCATTGCCACGCAATACGTGGTCACCGAATGCGGCAGCCCATACCAGCTCCGCGTCTGTACTTCCACCGTATCGACGTGGTCGGTGAACGACCAGTCCCTCACCGGCGTCGTCACCACGTTTCCTTTCAGCCACAGCCCGGGCGTGCGTTGCCGCGGCTCTAGCCCGGTTATGCTCAGCACCACGAGCAGCAACACCACGCAAATCACCACTAGCCCCGCAACCTTCAGCCCTGTCTTCATTCCGCTTCTCCTGTCATGGACTGTCATTTTTAAGCGAACTGTGCGACCCGTTTGTCAGGATCTGTCATCACGCTGCGCGAGCCGTTCTGCCTAAGGACCCGCGGTTGTTTTTTAAGGAATCCACCGCCGACAAAATTCAATGCACACAAAAAAATACGCCAGAACAGCGTCAAGGGTACAATATGGCCTCTGTCAAAAGCGCCGTCGTTTTACGGCACATCACAGGAGGACTTCATGGCCGTCAATGAACTCGAGAGATTCCTCAATACCTGGGATCGCGAAGCCGAAAATACGCTGAAGCTTCTGCGCGCTCTGCCGCAGTCGCAATACGATTTCCGCCCCGATCAGGGTGGCCGCTCGCTCGGCGAGCTCGCTTGGCACCTCGCCGAAGGCGAGGCCTACATGACCTTTGGCGTCGAGCGCGGCCAATTCGGCATGGACATGCGTCCGCCCAATATCGAAAGGCCTCGCCAGGTGGAACCGCTTGCCCCCGGCTATGAGCGCGTTCACAAGGAAGCGGTAGACCGAATAAAGAAACTCACGCCCGTTGACCTTGATCGCACCATTCAGTTCTTTGGCCAGACCCTTACCATTCGCGACATTCTCTGGACTATGATCATCTCCCATAGCGTCCATCATCGCGGCCAATTGACACTGATGTGTCGTCTCGCTGGTGGGCAGGCGCCCGGTCTCTACGGTCCCAACCGCGAAGAAACCGCCGCCATGCGCGCCCAGGCTTCAGCGCATCGCGGATAATTACGCCACGCCTTGCGTCGTAGAACGGCCCTACGCACGGGAGGCGCACACTATGTATCGCTGTCATCACCAGGCCCGCCTCAGACAAGGCCCGCAGGGACTTTGTCGCCACGAAACTGCCGGGCCGACGGATCTGTAGTTGGTTTTCGGGTGCCCCCACCCCTCGCCTCTAGGGGTGGGTTCGTGTGCATCTTACCGCGCCGAGGTCCCGGCGTTCGCTTTCGAGCTGTTACGACGAGGCCCCCTCAGCGCGAAACATTTAGGTTTCGCCCCTGAGCCATTGAAGGATCCGCAGTTGCCGCACCGAAAACTGCCGCGGCGCCTTTTCCTTTTTGTAATCAAACTCGACCGGTGGACTGAAACATCGGCAGGGAATTGCCCGATGGACAAAACCTGATGGGCGAAACCTGGCTATCTGCGCTTCAAGCCCCACAATCGCGTGTTTGTTTCTGAAGGCTGCGGAGACAACGTAGCTCTAAGCATATATAAGACGAAGCCGCTGCGAGCGCGTGTCTTCCACGTTCGCAGCGGCTCTATCATTCTTAACCAGAAGTCTAGTCTGCGCTTTCGCGCAGACCGCTCGCGGTCGCTTCTAGAAGAGGAACTTGAGCACAAATTGAATCAGCCGTGGATTTACGGAGCTGACCGTAATCTGGCCGAAGTTGCTGGCCGAAATGTCCTGCGCCGCAAACGCAGGATCGTCCACCGGGTTAAATGAAAATTGCGGGTGGTTGAAAGTGTTGAAGAATTCGCTTCGGAACTCCAGGGTTTTGCTTTCGCGAATATGGAAAAGCTTCGAAATGGACATATCCCAGTTGTATTGCCCTGGCGAGATGAATGTGCCGAGTCCAGTGTTTCCGAACATCGTAGCTGGGGTTTTTGCCGCAGGGTTATCGCCCGGGGCAGTCGGAACCGATTGGCAAGCAAGGTTCGGGTTTCCCGGGTAGGCGAATGCATTCGGATTCAGGTAGCCATTAGCGCTGAGCGCGCCGCCCATCCTCGTTTCAATCGGGCCCGACGTCAACGGGTTCACCCCGGGGCAGATCAAGGCGGGACCATATGTATCGCCAGCTACGCCTCCCTGGAAGAAAGCGGCTCCGGAGTTGCCGTCATAAACGGTGAACGGAACTCCGTCCTGGATGGTCGTTACGCCGGCCCAAGTCCAATCATTCAAAACGCGGCCTTTCCATCCATTGAGGTGCGCGGGTAGATTCCAGACATAGTTGATCACCACGCGCTGCGGATGGTAATCGGGATTGGGACCCATCTGCAAAATTGCGTACGGCGCCTCGTTAATGCCGTAGCCTTGCGTGATCAAGCCTTTGGACCATGTGTACGATACTTGAAGCTGCAACCCCTTGGAAAACTGCTTTCTCACAGTCGCCAGCAACGCGTCGAATCTGTAAGCACCGTTCGTGTTAAAGAGGTTGGAATTTGTAGAAAACCCGAGATACGGCGCACGTAAGTTGGCGTTGCTGGAAGTATTGCAGAATGTTGCGGAGTTGTCACATTTGATCCCATTGATAGTATTGGTGGGGGTGATTAACTGCGCCATGTTCCAATTATCCGCGTTAATTACCGATCCTCCCTGCTCCTGGCGGATACCATGCGACCCTACATAGCCGAGTTCGAGAACCCAATTCCGCACGAATTCATATTGCGTATTCAGGTTCCACTCGTAGGTGATTGGTGTAGTCAGATTCTGCGGAACGAGGTTCTGCTGAATATTCGAAGTTGCACCCGTCGCTGGGTCGCCCCACAGAGGCGTGAAGCCTACGCCGCCAAAGGGCCCGGGGTACGCGGCCGGAGGAACTCCCGGTACGCTCCAGCTTGCATTGGGCGACTGTTGCACGTTCACCGCTCCAGGCATGACCCGCAGCGGCATGTAGGCGGCCTGAATTCCGTTGATCAATTCGTAGAACATGCCGATCCCGCCGCGCACGACAAAGCGGTTGCTGGATGTGGGCTGCCACGCAAACCCGAGCCGGGGAGCGAAGTTGTGCCACGGCGGTGTAGTTTGGGTAACGTAATCGGTCGAGTTCCTGGTCACGCCGGCCGGAAGATTACCCTGGTAATTGTTGGGAACGACGAATCCGGCCAGGCTGCAGCCTGTTCCAGCAGCTCCCGCTCCCACCGGCACGCCGTTGACTACGCATCCTGTGCCAGGCCGCGGCGCGGCATTGTACAGCGTAGGCCAGAAGGTACTCGTCACGCCGTTCGCCACGGTCGGAAATCCATCCCATTCCCACCGGACGCCGGCATTCAATGTAAATCGTGGTGTCAGCTTAATATCATCCTGGACGAACGCATTGATATAGTTGAGGCGAAACATGTATCGGTAACCTGCGAAGGCTTGGGTAGTCCCGCCGACGCTTTGAATGTTGCTCGCTGAGGCCCCATTAGTTGGAACCCCCCCGCAGGTCACGGTATTTGGAATAATCACAGGACCCGGGGCGCCTGTACACGCCGGCCAACCCAGCAGGAAATCCGGGAAAGTCTTGAACGTTATGTTCATGTACCCGCTGCCGGCGCTGCTGGCGTCATTGATTACGTGTTGTCCTTCGGCGCCGACCCGGAAGCTATGTATTCCGTGTGTCCACGAAACCTGGTCGGCTGCCTCGAATTGGTTACTGGTATTGTTGAGTCCAAAGGCTGTGTTCGAGCCAAAACTGAGACCGCCAAGTCCTTTAATGGTGATCTCGGAGAAATTGTCCACGCCAGGCGTCAAGTCACCAATTCCGAACTGGGAATTAGTTAGATTTGTCGTGGTCTTCGCTACGGCTATGACCCGTTGATACGAGACTCGAGCTTCGTTGACCATGTTATTCGAGAGGATCGAGGTGAGCCTCAGCAGCGCGTCATGGTATGTCTTTTGTTCGAACACCGGAAACCCCGGCAGCACGTTGCTGGCCGTGATCCGCGTTCCATTCGAGGCGAAATTCCCGTTGATGGGGTCTTCTTCAAAGAAATAGCGACCCGACAAAGTGTGTTTGCTGCTCAGCACGTAATCGAAATTGCCCATGCCTTGGTGATCATTGAACTTGGCGGGATCTGTGAAACTGGCAAGCGGGTATTGGGCTGAGCCCGCATTTGGTGAGGAACTGCCCCCTGAGACTGTATATGCACCCGGAATCGCGTATTGGCCATTAGGTAATTGCAGCTGCATCACCCGCAACGCCACAGGATTAATATTTGACCCATTACATGCAACCTGGACCGAACCGGTCGTCTTCACTTTATCCTGGCCGTTGCCGGGATTGTTGCCCGGACAAACGATTCCACCTAACGTGGACGCGAAAGCTTGAGCCGTCGGATCGCACGAAGCCTCGGTCGTGGCCGATAGAGGGCAGCTCCCACGCGGCATATTGGGAATAGGAGGCAGGTTTAAGATCGAGTAGCCGAACCCGGCGATGCCGTTCTTTTCCGACGTCTCCTGATACGCCACAAAGAAAAAGAGTTTGTCTTTCTTCACCGGGCCGCCAAACGTTCCGCCAAATTGGTTTTGGTTCAAAGTCTGCTTGGAACCAGGGGTTGTATTCGTGGATGCATTCCAGAAATAGTCGTTGGCATTCAGCGCGGTGTTGCGGAAAAACTCAAAGGCGCTGCCGTGGAAATCATTCGTTCCAGATTTCGTGATCACGTTGACGTTGGCGCCAGGATTGCGCCCGTAACCGGCATCGTAGTTCGAAACCTGAATCTTAAACTCTTGGATCGTATCCGGATTCGGTGTCGGGAAAGCGCCCGAGTTTGTTCCTTCCTGTGTGGTATTCGTGCTGGACCACGTATTCACCGCCACGCCGTCTTGCAGATATGTATTCTGGCCGATATCGGCGCCGTTCACCGCAATGCCCGTTGCGGACTTACCCAAAGTCGTGGAGTTTGACACACCGGCGCTGGCTCCAGCAGTCATCGCCAAAAGATTCGTGTAATTCCGAGTGCTCAAGGGCAGTGTTTCCATGCTGCGCGTATTAACCACCGTGCCCAGCGCCGAGCTGGCGGTCTGAATATTCTCGACCTCGCCTTCTACCGTGACGGTTTGAGCTTGCGCGCCGACCTCCAGATTCCGGTCCAATACGGCAGTCTCCGTTACCGCGACGGCCACGGAAGGAACGTCCACTGGCTTGAAGCCGCTGGACTCGATGTGTACGCGATAATTCCCGGGCGGCAGCAAGTTGAAATGGTAAACGCCATCCGCACCCGTCATCGTTGTGCGCGCTTGCCCGGTATTCACACTGGTTAGTGTCACCGTGGCATTGGGGATAACGGCACCGGACGGGTCTTTCACCGTGCCGGTTAAAGCGCCCGTGCCCGGCGTCTGGGCGGCGAGAAAGTGTGGGCTAGCAAAAAAAGCAAACAGGAGCAGAAGACAAACATTGCGGAACTTCATGAGGAACCCCTCCATTCTGGGAGTGATTTGAAAATTCCGCGGCACGACTGCAACGGCGAGCTGATAGGAGCCGTTTGCTCAATCGAGCGAGAGGATAGGCACATCACCCCAGACTTCAGTTTCTTCCAAATGCAACAAGGGCCCGTGATTTCCGACAACACAAATCCGATAACCGACAACCGACAACCGACTGATGCAGCAGCTTATAGAACGGCGGACAGAAGCTGTCAAGCCATATTCGCATACCGCCATCGTTGGCTCGCTTTTCAGCGTAGCCGACCCGGCGTTTCGACGGGCCTCGTGATGACAACGTCCGGGCCGAGGGATGTGCAGTTGCCGTACTTTTCTGGGCCATGCGGAGAGCGTCCTTTGTAGCTCAGGTCGCGCGACAGTTTCCGTCGCGAGGCCTGAGGCATATTCCTCACAACTGTTTAACATCTCCAATGGCGATGACCGCAGTGGCATTGGCGGCACAACCACTCTTGCCTGTGCTCTGTTACATTTCGCAATCAAACCCAAACGCAGGATGAGATAATCGGTAGGGAATTGCCTCATGGCCGAAAAACTCGAATACCAGCGCTTCAAGCCGCACGAAATCGCGCGTTCGTTTCCCGATACAGCCGAAACGATGTTGCTCGATACCTATCTCACCGACGAAGCCGCCGCGAGCGCCCGCCTTTTCCGCGTCTATCGCCAGACGCCGCCGCATTATCATGCCGGCTGTGACGAATATCTCTATGTCCTCTCGGGCAGAGGCACTTTTTGGATGGGCGATGCTTCAAATGGTGGGGAATTCGCGCCCGGCGATCTCCTCTTCTTCAAGCGCAGAACCGTTCATGCCATCCCGGCAATTCTCGAAGAGCCAGTCGTTTTTCTCGCGTTCGACACGCCCCGCCGCGACCCCAAAGATGTGATCTTCGTTAATCCCGCCGACGGCACCCCCGAATCCTTCATCCGCCCCAAAGAAGCCCAAAAATAAATGACCCGCGTTCGCCGCCCCGCCCGACGCCCAGGTCGCAAACTCCCTTATAGCCAGAGTGCCGCCGCCTAAAAAAACTGCAGACCGCCGTCGTCTTTTAGGTTGAAGGCGAATGTTTTCGCCGGAGGTGACCTCGTGGTGACTGCCGGTGCGTGCGATCCGACTCCCTCCACCCGGTTAAGTGCCGAATGACTTTAGCCAAGAACCTGATAGACTCAGCACCAGAAAACAACAAAACGCAGGAGCCTTATGCGATCCCGAATTTCGATCTTGACGCTCTGCTGTCTCGCGTCCGCAGCTACAATTCTCGCCGGCGCCATTGTCCTCCGACCAATTCGCAGCGCGCTTGCCGCGCCGCAAAATTCCGCGGCGAAGCAATCAGCCCAATCGGACGCCGATGCGAAAGCCGCAGGGAAGTCCTCTGCCGCGCAGGCCGCCGCCGATTCCGGCTCCATCCAAAAGCACGTCGAAGATTTCCTGCGCAAGTGGTACGCCTGGGGTTCTGATTTTCAGGTCAAGGTCGGTGCTCCAAAGCCCTCGCCCGCCGGCGACCTCTACGAAGTCCCTGTTGAGGTCACCGCCCAGGGCGGTTCGGATACCGCCATCGTTTATGTCACCAAGGACGGCCGCTACGTGCTCCGCGGCGATCTGGAAGACCTGAACGGCGACCCGCTCAGCGATACGATGCACAAAATCAACCTCCAGGGCGCCGCCTCTAAGGGGCCCGCTGACGCCAAAGTGGTGCTCGTCGAATTCGGCGACCTCGAATGCCCCAGCTGCCGCCAGCTCGATTACGTCCTGCGATCCGTTCTCCCGAAATATCCGCAGGTGCGGCTTGTCTTTAAAGATTTCCCCCTGGAATCGATCCACCCCTGGGCTATGACCGCAGCCATCACCGGCCGCTGTGTTTTGCAGCAGAGTTCGGACGCGTTTTGGAAGTATCACGACTCCGTTTATGACAACCAGGACGTGATTTCTCCCGAAAACGCTTATGGCAAATTGACCGAATTAGCCGTTCAGGCAGGAGCTACTGAAGACAAGCTGAAACCCTGTGTCGCGGATCCCAAAACGCAGGATCTGGTGCGGCAAAGCATTGCTGAAGGCCACGAACTCGACGTCACCAGCACGCCGACAACTTTCGTTGACGGACGCCGTCTGGTCGGCCCCAATCAACAGGCGCTCGAGCAGTTCATCCAATACGACTCCGCCCACTCCTCCCAACCACACTGACTACCCCAACCGCAACATAATATATGTTATCGGGCCGACACGCGCAAAATATACCCACACGAACATTCCTGTCAATAGACACGTTGGACACGTTTTGGTAATCGCTGTGCACAAAGTGGAAAACTTCTGCGGGCTGGGCTGCGTGGTACGGCTAAACCCGGCGCGAGCAGGCACCCACAGACGAGGATCTGGGCGCGTGATAATGTTCATACTGTTACCATCGCCAGTGAGCGTTTTCAACTACTTACGACTGGTTTACCGAAGTGTTCATGTTTGCAGAATCCTTACGTCCATATATGGCGATATCCCCACAGATCTCCACGATGGGCTGTGCCTCCTCCTCGCTGCGGCCGCAAAAGTGCACCATGCCTGGTGCAGGTTCGCGCGTTAAATCACACGCGTGGCTACGGAATGGACAAAAAGACCCTTGACGACACAGACATTCGGCGCGACATTTAGCGTCCCCCGCGTGTTGAAATAGCTGTGGAAAAGGAGGAGACCTATGGCCTCGCTCACTTCCCTTCAGGATCGCGCTAACGCAAAAAAAGGAACAATCGCCGTCCTGATTGTCGCTGGATTTATCATTTTTGGTCTCGCCGTGGGAGCCGGTGCGGGCAAGGGCCTCGCCGGATTCGTCGTGGTCATTGGCATCGGGGCCCTGTATTTTCTGCCGACGATCGTCGGCCGGCACAAGCAGAACCTGCGCGCAATCTTCGCGCTGAATCTACTGCTCGGCTGGACCCTTGTCGGCTGGGTCGTCGCTCTGGTCTGGGCGCTTACGAAAGACCAGCGCGGCGCCGCGATCGTCGGGATCCTCATCGCGATCGGATGTGTCCCTGCCGCGCATGCCAAGCCCCGCACTAAGGTTTATCCGATGGCGTGCGACAAGGTCTGGCGGGCCGTCGAGAAGATCGCGGACTCGAAACAGTTCTACACGTCATCGATGCTCGACGACAAACGCATGAAGGCCGAGTTCGTCACCGGGCATGGGAACTGGACGGGCAAACGTACGCTCTATCTCGAGCTCTCACCTGCGAACGAAGGCTGCCAGGCCGCGCTCGAGGGAGTGTTCTCCGGAATCATCCACGATGACAAAGGAGACCTGTTCACCAGGCTCGACGACGCGCTGGGAATTCCGCGGCCTCCGGAGAAGCCGCCGTACGACGAATGGGGCCGGCCGACTCACTGAAAAAAAAAAGGCGAGACGCTAAGCGCCTCGCCTCGATCCTCCCGCAGACCGGAACGGCCTTTTCCCCGGGCCGATGCTAGATCATCTTTTCGACTTTTGCACTGCCTTATCCACAGCGTTCATGTAATCATCGCAGTCCAGCATGGCCTTGCGTCGCGCGTTTTTTCCCGCGCGGCGGCCGAGGACGAGCCGGAAATCCCTCTTCACAACGAAATCGTCCGGTCCATCGTCCGGGAGCTGGTGATCGGCCCAGAACGTCGCTTCCCACATGCCGCCGTGCTGCACGAGCTCGCAGCCGCGCGCCTGTAATCCCTCGAGCTTCGGCAGCGGGGGCCCCGCGAGTGTTGGCGCCGCGACGAGGAGAAGTGCGCATATATGCGCACAAGTGCGCAGCCTCATTTCATCAGCCCCATCACTGAATCCGCGGCTTCGTCGTCGCTGACCTTCAGGTACTCGCCAGTGCTGGACATCGATCGATGGCCGAGCCACTGGCGCGTGTTCTCGATGCCGGCGCCGCTCTTGATCATTTGCATCGCGATCGAATGTTTCAGTAGATGCGGATGGCGCTTATGCTCGGGCAGGCCCGCGGCCGCGGCGAGCTTCCGGAAGATCCGGAAGAATTGCACTCGAGAGATCGGGAAAATGCGCTGGCCGGCTGCCATTGCTGCAGTGAACGACTGCAGCGCGGCTTTTTCGTTGAGGAGCGGATCGGCGTGCTCGATCAGCGGTTGCGTCGTTTTCAGCGATCCCTTGAGCCGCGGCACGGTGAGGTAGCCGCCGCGGATCTGGTCGGCCGTCATTCGTGTAATCTCGGAAGCGCGTAGCCCATGCCAGAATCCGACCAGGCACATCAGGTAATCCCGTTCCGATCGCGCCCGCGCGGCCGTCAGGAGCGCCAGGAGCTCCGGCTTGGTGAGCGCCCGCACAAGCTAGGCGCCACGCGGGCCAGTGAGATCTTCTGGACCTCGGACGCGCAGAAGACCAAGGCCTATTACGCCGCTCTGGCGAAGCGTGGCATCGCCGGTGATATCGCCGTGAACCTGATGCGGGCCCAGAAGTACTCCACTCGAGCGAAACGATATCGGGGCGGGATCCGCGGCGTCGGGTCGTTTCGCGATCTGGCCTACACGGCGAAAAACAACGCGATGCTGAGCCTGTGCAAGGTCCTCGATCGGCACGCCGCCAAGCTGAAGATCTCGTTCGGCTGGAAAGGCGATCCCGATGTGCTCTTCGGAGGCCGCCCGAGCTGGGTACTCTACGTCGACCTGCCGCAAGGCCAGGTAAGCTTCCACGCTCCGGAGCGGCTTTCGGTCCACGATTACGCCGGCGAGTGGGATGGGCAGCATGCAAGCGAGCAGCGGATTTTGGAGTTCTGCGACAGCGTCTTCGACCACGGCCTGGACGGGGCCCTGCAGCTTTGCCTGTTTTCCGACCTCAGATGAGGACGAAAAATAGGAAGACAGGTAACAGTTCCGTGTTTTGTTACCTGAGCGGGTAGATCTTCGGCTCCCAGGTCGCCGTCCACCAGTCGTGACAGGCCTTGCACACCCCAAGGCCGTTCTCGAGGTCGAAGTGGTCCCCGCCGGCGCGGATGGGCACGATGTGGTGGGCCACGGTGGCCAGGGCGAATCCCCTGCAGGGCGATGTGAGCTTTCCTAGCCGGTGGGCCCAACGTTCGAGCCAAGCTTCCATCTGACAGAACGAATCCCGATGTAGGACCAGCATCCGCCACTTCTCGTGAGTGCGGCCGTAGCCGCGGCTGGCGGCCGACCCGCGGCGATCGCGGTCGAGCTGGCTCGCAGAATGGGCGTGCGCGGGGCAGAAACGGCCGCTGGCGCGCGCGCCGCAGCCGGGGTACCTACAGATCGCCTGGATTGCCTGCGGGCTCACCCAATTGTTCCTGGAGGCAATTTTCCGTCTGCCACGAGGCGGTTGAGGACCGCCGTCACCAGGTTCTGCGCGAAATTCGAATTGAACCAGGCGAGCGCCGCGGCCCCGTCTGCGTTGCCCTTGTAGACAATGTTGTGAGACCAGCCGCTCGGCAGATGCTTCAGTACGATCGAGACGATCATCTGCGGCGTGGACGAGCCAGTGAGCGCCGGATCGAAATTGAACGAGATCGCGGTGACCGCGAGCACGTCGATGAGGATGGGATTATTCAGGTCGCCGACGTTCTGCGGGGTCGTTAGCGTGAATTTTGGGATCGCCATCAGCTTAGCTCCGTTGCTTGAAAAAAGCGGGCGCTGCCGCCCATCTGAACGTTGTTGCCGCTCCCTGTGTGCCAGCGTACTTCCCAAGTATGCGAGCCGGCGGGAACACCAGTGTCGACGAAGACGAGCGATGGGATGGGGAACGGCTCTGCATAATTGCTACCGGAATACGAGTAGTTAAAAGCCTGAATCACGAGGTCATTGCCGGGATTCAACTGCACGCCATCCCGGAAGATGGCGAAATAGAGCACCTCGAACACACCAAACGAATTCAGCTGCTCGCCCTGGAAATTGAGCAGCACCTTCCCGCCATAGGTCGTCTGCGTGATCGTCATCTCCGGGATCAGCACATACGACAAGGAAGACGTAAAAGGACCAGCGGTTGCGCCCGTGGCACCCTTCGGATTTGCGATCTGAAAAATCGCCCAGCCTATCGTGTCGTATGTGAGCGCTCCGGGATTCGTGGCCAAATAGTTCAGCACTCTGAAGCGCGCGAACTTCGCCCCGGCCGGCGCCGTGACGACGCCGCTATATAGCGTCCAGGAGCTGGATACCACGCTGTCGAGATCAAAAAATGTGACGCCGTTGGTAGCGGCGCCATAAGAGCCTCCACCATCACTCGCACCAATCCAGGGGGAGGAAGTGACCAGCGTGCCCGCGGGAGGGTTGTCGCTGAAAAAATCGATAACGACATACGCGCGGCCGGTGTTGTTGACGTCGGCCTTGACGCGAAACTGGAAGACGTATTGCAGTCCAGGCTTCACCGCGATCGGACGCGAGCCTATTCCGCCGCCGTTTGAAGATGAGGTCGACGTGATTTTCTGCGCGTAGTTTCCTTGATACGGCGTGTTGCTGCGAGAGTAGGTGACGCCGGCGCCAAAGATGGGCTCGTAGTCCTTCGTCCAGCCGTCTGCGACAACGGCGGTGTCCGGGAATATCTCAAAGCCGCTGTTGTACGGATCATCGCTCGGCAGAGTGATGTGCTGCGGAGGGCGGTAGAAATTCGAGCCGTCGCCGATCGTGTCGATCAGCAGCTGCGTGGCGGTGGGGATGATCGTGCTCGCCACGACTGCGCTCGCCACGCCACTCGGATTCACTGAATAGATCTGCACGTCGTATTGCGTGCCGTCGATCACGGGAGCGATGACGTCGGTCGTCGCATTTCCATTGAGCACCGAATTCGTGATCCACGTCCCGGAACTATGCTGCTTGTATTGCACGACGATCTGCCCGCCGGATTGCACGAATTGATCCGCCGGCGCGGTCCAGGTGACCTGGATCGCTGCCACTTTTACACCATCGGCGGCGCGGGCAATCTCGGCCGAAGTTAGGGCTAGGTTGGTGGGAGCGCCCGTGTTCGCATTGGTGGGCAGGAGGGCCTGCGGCGGTACGTTGAAGGAATTCTCCTCGGTGACCGACCAGTTGTAGATCGTGGAGTCGATCTCGTTCAGTACGAGATTCACGCCCACGGCCATCGGCCCCGAGCCCATCGGATCGTTACGTTTCGATTGCCGCTTTGTCGTTTGCGCCGAATCGTCGTAGATCAGACTGCAGCTCGCCACCTCGAAGGTCTTGTTCACCCAGCCGTAGAAGGGATGGCTGAACTGCACGATATCCATGGGCTGCACCTGGTATGCGGTGAGCTTGAATTGCGCCGTGATGGTGATCTGGCGGCGGATCCGCTCGAGCGAGATCTTGCTGATGCGCTGGCAGGCCGCCGGCGACGTGGTGAAGGGGTACTCGACGTTCTGCCAGATGATCTCGTTCCCGTCTTCATTCACCCAGGTGGGATCCGAATAAGGCGGGAAATCGGCAAGCGCCCAGGCCTGGGCGGGACTGAAGAATTGGCCTTTCACGGAATTGAAAATGTCGCGATGTGAGCGGCGTGTCTGCACGACGAGCGGCGCGCGGAGATCCGCGTCGGTCAGGTTCAGCGAAACGCCGCGCCAAGTGCCCGGATAGATCCCCCACTTGCCGCCGAGATAGACGCAGGATCCCGCGATCGCCGAATTCAGACGTGTGAGAATGTCCGAAGGCGCCTGGTCGGTGGTGAAGCTGCCGTTGCACTGATAGCGCGTTTCCTGCGTGATTACATTTCCATAACTGTCGGTGTCGCCGGCAGCCACGGCCACGAGCTCGTCGCAGGTGTTTGCCGCCGTCGCGAGCGTCGTGGAATCGACGTCGGAAAACCACATCTCCCATTCCGTGACGTTGGGCCCGGCGCCTGGCGCGTTCTGAAGCTGCAGGCGCCAGTAGCGATGCGCGCCGTTCGGCGCGAGCTCCCAATCGTTCCAGCCGACGCAGTCGCAACTGAGCGTGATCGCCGCGTTTGTCCAGGTCGAGCCATCGTCGGAATACTGCACGTTGTAAATCGCTTTGCAGCCGGCACCGTCCATATAGAGCCGCGCGCGGCGGAATTCGGCCGAGCTGCCCGATCCGAGATCGAGCGTGACGGTCGATCCGGACGCGGCGGTGTTGGTGTCCCAGGCCTTCGAGCCGACGGCGACGTTTCCGTCGCAGGCATTGGCGGCGTTGAAATTGCCCATGCCGGAATTCGCGAGCTGCCCGCCGACGAAGAGCCACTGGGTCTGCGCGTGCAGGCCCCAGACAGGATTGTTCAAATAATCGGCGATGCACAATGCGGCATTGTTGGAATAGCCCATCGTGCCGCTGCGCGGATCGTAGACCTGGTCGCGGCCGTTGATGTCGAAGGTGATGTTCGGCAGTCCATTAGGAAAGGCGGTCTGATTCCAGGTGAGCTGCACGTACGCGCCGGCGCAGCCTCTCTGCCGGCAGGTGTTATCCCATCCGACATTCGCGGCGACCAGGCCGGGGAAAGCCTGCTGATCGCGGGATCCCGGATTGAATTCCGCATGAACCAGGCCTGCAAATGGTCCCGAGGTGCAATTGCCGCTGGCATCGAGCGGCACGGCAACGCCGTCGAAGTACATGTTCATATTCGCCGGCGCGGATGCGGATCCGCCGATCGCGTTCACTTCGTGACCGGTGAGCGTGATTACGATATGCAGAAGCTGGTTATTGAGACCGCTTGCGGCGAGGAAGGTGATGATGCCGCCGATGCGGACGTGGCCGTAGGCGACCAGACGAGGGGCAACGGCCTGGCGCGCGGTGACGCTGACCCGGCCGTTGTAGCTCGAGAGGCTTGAGCTCGAGGGTTGTTTGTGGAAGAGCTTGCTGACCTGTCCGATGACGATCGACGCGGCCGTGGAGATCACGGTCCAGCCGATCATCGCGGCCGTAGCGGCGCTTACTGTCGAGCCGAAAATACCGGCGAGGAAAGCTCCGATCGCTACAGGCATGTCAGGTTAAATGCGCCAGGCTCGCAGGACGGAGCTGATCGGGATGCGCACGAGTTCAGATTCGCCGGGCGCCAGGATGTCATCGCCTGCCAAGCTGACGAGGCCCAGCGTTTCGCCGTGCGCGTCCTCGAAAAGCACGACGTCGCCGCGCTGAGCGAACCGCGGCGCGATTTCCTTAATCTCGCGGATCCGCGCGATGTGCACCGCGAGAGCTTCGATCAGTGGCGCATCGTCACCGATGCCCTTAAGAAAATCCCGCAGCACGTGGATCGCGCCGCGCGCGTCCGAGTACTTGCCGCGAAAATCGGCAGCGAGATCCTCACCTGTCATCGCCAGGACGGCATCGCACGCGAAAAGACAGCAATCATTCGATCCCCAGGCGAAAGGCGCGTTGCGGCGTGAATCGATGAATTCATCGAGCCGCGTAGGCCAGTCTTCAAATCGCTTCATTGGCTTGTGTTTTTGCCGTGACCGCCGATGCCAATGCCGTTAACAGGAGCGCCGCTGGTGCGGATCGGCACTGACGCCGTTGCTACGCCCCAGACGACGTTGAGCTGCTGAAGTTGGGGAACGAACTGAAATCCGTTATCCCCGGGAAAATTAATCTGCTGATCCTGCTGGTCGTAATCGCGCTCGCGCGCGCGCTTCAGATCGATGAGGCGATTCTCGCAACTGAGAGTGATGACGGCCGTGTCGACCGGACCGCCCGTCTGCGATGCGCCCTCGCGAATCGTGCATGTATCCATGCGGCCGGCCCAGGCCTGGTAAGGATTCGCGACGATCGCGCCGGCGGCGGTGAGAAATCCCTGGTAGATGATCACGGTGTTGCCCTGGCGCACCTGCGTGAGTGCATCGCCGAGCAGTGAAACCGGCACGCCGGAAAGCGTGAGATTGAGGCTCGCGGCCGAGACGTCGGAAACTTCCGTGATCGCGCTGATCGCGCCGAGGTCTCCCACTCCCTGCCAGGTGATCCCGTTCCACACGATCGAGCCGTAGCCAGACCACAGATACAGATAACCGGAGGAAAACTGCAGCGCCACGAAAAGCACCGGGCGCATGTTCTGCGCGGTGATTTCGGCGATCGCGGCGGCGGTGAGATTCCGGCTCATATTGATTCGTACGCGCCGAACTGAACGCGGTAATTCCCCGCGCTGTCGACATCGAATTGCACGTCGTTATCGTCCAGCTCGAAAAGTCCGGCTGGATTTGCCAGGACCAGGGCCGTGCCATCTGCCGGGTTATCGCGAAGCGTGGGGAAAATATCCAGCGTGACCGTGCCCGGGCCTTTCTGGGTGAGGTTTTTGTAGAGCCTATTTCCGATCTGGAAGTAGTCACCCGGCTGCAGAATTCCAGTAAGACCGCGGATCGAGAGCGACTGCGGAGTATTGACCGGCTGATTGCTGCCGTTCACGACTGGAGATCCGCCCGCAGTACCCAACGGCCCGGTGACGAGCGGCGCCTGCAGCAGAAAACTGCCGCTCATACCCCACAGCGATATCAAGAACGCGAGCCAGGGCTCGGCCTGCGCGCGCGTCATCACCGGCAGCGAGATCTTCGCTATCCAGCATGCTCCGGGATGGATGTAACCCTGGCGCTGACGGGTGTAGGGCGAGACGGATTTTGCGACGGTGACGCTGGCGGTCAGCGTGACGCCCGACGGGCCCGGCGCCGCCGGCATTGTGAGGGGATAGTTGATCGACACGAGCTTATGAGCGGAGGTAGCTTTCGCGCGTCAGTGCCACAGCGTCGCGGACGGCTTGCGCATAGGCCTGCTGCATGGCGTCTTTGATCAGGCGGGTGACGCTGGGATCCGATCCGCGGGCATCGATGTTGTACACATGGGTCACGCCGAATTTTCCTGACGGCACGATCGCACCTGGCGTACCTGGTACGAAAAGCTCTGGTCCGGACTCGCCGACGATCGTGGGGCCCGTGGCATAGCCGCCGGCGGCCATTCCCGGCAGCCAGGAGAAGCCGATCGCGGATTCCATGCCCGACAATCCCCCGCCGGCCGCCGCAGCGCCGCCACCGCCGCCAATGCCCTTAAAAAGTCCGCCGAGGAACCCGAACAGTCCGCCGCCGCTCGATCCGAAAAGAGAATTCTTGACCAGGAGCTCCTCGATCGATTTCAGCAGATCGTCGATCGCCGTTTTCCAGGTGCGCGTGCCGCTCGTGAGATCGACCAGGTCGGTCGAGAGCTGATCCCCGAATGTCCGCCAGTCGCCGGTCATTTTCTTCGTGGCTTGCGTGGAATCGTCGGCGATCACCCCGATCTGCACGCCGTAGTCGTGCAGGTCTTTGTTCGCGGCCTCCTGGGTAAGGCCGTAATTAGCCACCAGGTCGTTCAGGATTTTCTGCTGCTTCGCATATTTCTCGAGCGCCGGCATGTACTGATCGTTGATCGCCTGGGCCTGCTTCAGCTTTTCGTTATAGAAGCCCATGTTGAGCTGCAGGTTCGAGAGGTCGGAATCCTGCTGCTGCAGCGAACCGGCGTTGGCGATGTTGTCATTGGTGCAGATCGTGGTGCCGTCGGCGAGCGCCTTCATTTGGGCGAGCAACTCTTCGCCCTTCTCCTTGGCCATGACAGCGCCCGCGCTGTACATTTCGAAGGCCTTCTGGTTCGCCTCGAGCTGCTTTTCCAGTTTCTGATTTGCGTCGAGCAGATAGCGCGGATCGGCGGTTTCGGCCACGCCGCCGAGCATTCCTGCCGGAGGCGCCGGGGGCGCGCCGTGGTAGACCTTCATCGAGTCGTCTTTGACGAGTCCCAGATAACGATCGACTTCGACGAGCGAGTCGTACCACTGATGCAGGTAATCGATATCGGCGAGGACTCCTCGGCCGAGAGGATTGAGCAGCTTCAGGCCGAGATCTTCGACGTCCAGGCCTACGCCCTTCACCGCGGCCCAGACCTCGGTCATCGCCTCTTTGAATTCGTGGGCGGATTTTGCTGTTTCGGTGGATGTGACTGCGCCGAGCTCGCGCTGGCGCTGCATCAGTTCCTCGATCTTTGTCTTGCCGAGATCGAGGACGGGGATCAGTTCGGCGCCGCTGCGCCCGAAGATCTGCATGGCAAGCGCGGTCTTCTCCACACCGTCAGGCATCGCGGAAAAACGCGCAGCAACGTCGGCGAAAATATCCCGCGCGTCGCGGAGCGTGCCGTCGCTGTTCTTAAGCTGGATTCCGAGCTCGGAATACGCCTCGGTCGCGCCCTTGCCGCCTTCGGCGGTGGCGTAGGCAGATTTGCTCAGGCGCTCGAGTCCCATCGAGAGCGTGTCCTGGCTGACACCCGCAGACTGAGCGACGAACGATAATTGCGACAGCGTTTCGACCGAGACGCCGGCCGATTGCGCCTGCTCGTAAAGCTTTGCCGTTGACTCTGCCGTCGCGGCGGTGAAGGCCAGCAGACCTGTGGCCACGCCGGCGACACCCAGCGAGGCGGTTTGCGCAAGGGCAGCGAATTGGGTGACGCTCGAGCCGAGCGGACCCATCGCCGCGATCGCGTCATTGGCGGCGTCGCGAAGTCCGCCGAGTGACGTGCTGATATCGTCGCCGGCCTTTTTCGCGGCGGATCCGGCCGAGGACATGCCCTCAACGAAGGCAGCTGTGTTTGCTTTCAGCTCAACGAAGAGCGATCCCAGGATGTTTGCCATTGGTCAGTTTGGAAGGCGAGGCGGCCCGAAGAATTTCGTCAGCAGCTCGACCTGATCATCGAGCGACTGTGAATCCTCCGCCGGCGGAGAAAAGCCGGGAACGAAATCGAGAGGGCCGAGTATCCGCGCATTTTCACCGCGGAATGGGTTTGCGTTGTATATAGCCGCTGCGATCGTCCCGGCGGCGATCATGGCGCGGCGGTGCGCTTCGTTGTGGCGCTCGACCAGGGCATCGAATTCACCCATCGTCATGCGGCCAAATTCAGAATTGGAAAGGCCGAGGTCGTATCGGGCGATGGCCCAGCAGGCCAGGTAATCTAAGCCAGCCCCGGATCCGCCGCGATCTCTTTTGGGACTTGTTTGTTTTTGCGAGTGGCGCGGATCTCCGCCTGGCGCGCCGCCGGCAGCGAGATAAGAAAGGCCTCGTCCAGGGCTTCGGAGATCTGCTGCACATTTCCCGGGCTCATGTAGCTGCGAATCGCCTCCAGTCCCGCGTCGGATTCGAGGTCCGGATTGTGGGCGAGGCAGGTGGCCCAGAGCATCACGGAGAGCACGCGGGCGCTATTCAGGTGATTCCAGACGCTCCTGTCGCCGCCGCCGATTACGAACAGCCCCGTTCTCTCCTCGATCAGCGCGATGGCGTTGAAATCGAAAGACAGCCGCAATTGCAGCGACGGCACTCCCAACTCGCTCGACCCATCGAGCCGCAGGAAATGCGACGGTACGACGCGCCTCTTGAGTGCTTCGTTCATTTTGTCGGAACGGGCTTGGCGGACTCGCCCAGAGATGGATCGGCCGGGGCTGGCTTTGGCGCTGGAATAAAAAACCGCTTCTCGGGATCGAAGCTGAACCCCTGTGGCACGGATTGCTGCAGCCGGTTCACCAGGCCATTCGAGCGATCGAGATCGGCCTGGTATTGCTTCACCGCGTTCGACCGCTGCAGGTTGTCCTGCTCTTTTCGCAGCTGCTGCATGAGATCACGATACGCATCCCAATCGGCTAAGAATTGCGGCGATGGCGCGACCCAGCCAGGCTGCGGCTGGATAGTTGCCGGCGCTGCGGCCACGGCCTGGGAGCGGTGAGCGAGCGGATAGACCACGACGCCGGCCACGACGGCTCCGGCTAGGGCTGCGACCACGGAGAGCCCGATCAGAAGTTTTTTCAATCCGAAGTCCAAAGTTCCGATCCTCCTCGCTTGGATGTTAATCGCGGCATTGAGTTGGCGGAAGTGTTTAGATCAACACTTTCCTATCAATCTCCCCACAAGCCAGATCAATGGGCAACGGCAGTAAGGCCCGTGGGGAGGTTGGGGTTTGATGGGATGACCGCATTCACCGGGATCGTGCAGGGCGATTCGTTCCCTGCGGAATCCACGGTCGTAGCGCAGTAGCCGTAGGTCGTTCCAGAAACCACACTCGCGTCCGTCGTGGTCAGGACCGTGATCAGGCTTGCATTGACCTTCGTGTAGTTCACTCCCGACGTCGCCCGATAGACGTTGTATCCAGCCACGGTTCCAGATCCACCCACCGGAGACGGCGCCTGCCAGGTCAGCACGACGCTGTGAACGGTTCCCGCCGGCGGGGTGCTCTGCGCACGCATCCCTGCCGTGAAAAACAGTAGTGTGCATACAAGTACTGACGTGTATATACGGTGCATCATTTCTCCTTTTGAGCAACGATCGTGTTGAGATTGTCGGGCGAGTTCGGTCCCGCCCAAGTCGCAGTGAAGGGCCCCGTGGTGCTTGTGGTCACGTAGACGTAATCCGAGGTGGTGTTGGTGCATTGAAGTTGCAAGGTCGCCTGCTGGCCGATGGTCACGTTCCCGAAATCAAGACTGGTAGGCGTGCAATAGACGCCTGGAGCGATTTGTAGGCTTACGCGTTTTGCTGAGACGTCCGGCGTCTCTGTGGGCATTCGTGAGATGGAGATGCAAGCGAATAGCCCAAGCAAGCAAAGACTCAGTGTGAATAACGTACTGCGCCAGTTCCGCCGCTTTCGCGAGTGGGTCATCTGCTGGTACCCCCTTATCCACAGCGGCCCACGCCCATCAGCATCAGCGTCGGCGTGCACGATGGCGCGGCTGCCGGTGCCTTCAGCGCCATTCCTGCCCAATTCCATTGCCCCGTGGCGAGCGGCACGTTCGTGATTACCCAGGTGAACGTGAAACTCGATGTGTTCGGGTTGTAGTAATGGCCCTTGCAGTTGTTCTCGTCCATCTCCGACTGTGTAGCCTCTTGCGGG